>Ga0247844_1001244_pt1 | contig 48580 bp, 48 predicted proteins | sample LaCtaG_FD_192421 | JGI IMG/M metagenome (GOLD analysis project Ga0247844, IMG submission 192421) | Freshwater microbial communities from meromictic Lake La Cruz, Castile-La Mancha, Spain - LaCruzMarch201714.5m_1 | ecosystem: Environmental > Aquatic > Freshwater > Lake | place: Spain: Castile-La... | reverse complement strand
TACCAAGTCAAGTCTTTGGATTGGAAAATTCGCAAGGCAAAGAAGAAAGCGGTTGTGCCTACGGAGGTGATGTTGCACGTTAGGGCCAAGGTGAAAGCCTTGCTCATGATTTTCTGAAAAGGTAGCTGCATCCCATGAAAACCATCCCGATTCTTATCCCTCACTTCCGGGCGGAAGAAAAGCTGAAGAAATGCATTGCGCATATCGCAGCCCAAAATTACCAGCCCGTTGAAATTTTTGTTCGCGATAACAGCGAAGACAACATCTTATTTACCGCTGCGATCAACGAAGGGCTTTACAAGTACGCGTTTAGGGAAGACGTAGATTACGTATTGGTGCTGAACCAAGACGCTTACCTTGGCGCTGACACCTTAGAAAAGCTCGTTCAATGCATGCATGCCAACCCGGATTGCGGCATCGCGTGTCCGATTCAGCTCAATGATGACAACTCGGTGAACTGGGGCGGCAGCCGCCAGGTTTTTCCGTTTGGCGTTCACCAGTGTGACCCCATCAGTAGCTACCAAGACGACTTTGAGACGTTTTGGTCCAACGGCGCGGCCATGCTGATTCGCACGAAGCTGGTGAAAGAAATTGGCGTGTTTGACAAAAACATGCGGTTTATTTGCTCTGATTCTGATTACGCGTTTACCGCCCGAGCGAGGGGTTGGAAAGTCATGGTGGCAGCCCAAGCCCGCGTACGCCACGCTACCGGCGAGTCTGGGGCCAGCAATAATGAATTCATCAACCAAATCAAATGCGAAGACGCTGCCTATTTTTATAAAAAATGGCTGTCGCACGATATTTTTAAAGACTTGGCGTTTGAAGGCAAGGTCATTACGGAGACCGATATCGCGATTGCGCGAAGGTATATGTCTGGCCTAGCGCTCACCCCGGATCCATCCGCACCCCGCCCATCCCCTGAAACGTCTGATGCCATTATCAAAACAGGCAACCGGTTCTTTGAGACTGGGTTTACAGATCTTGCGAAGTATTCGTTTGAATACTTGCTTTCATTGGATCCCAATTCGGTAGAAGCGTATGCCAACTTAGGGCGAACGATGTTCGCTTTAAAACAGTACGCTAGCGCCGTGGAATACTTCACTAAGGCTGCGGCCTTAGATGGTTCCAACGCGGTTTTGCATTTCGATTTAGCGAATAGCCATCGGTTCAATCAGAACCCAGAACGAGCTTTGAACTACTACCAAAAAGCACTTTCATTGAACCCGAATTTTTCAGAAGCGTATGTGAATCAAGGTGTCCTACTTAACGATCTCCAAGGTTACCAACCCGCTATTAAAAGCCTAGACGCTGCACTTTCTCTGGAAAAAAACCGCGCTGACTATTGGCTCAACCGTGGCACTGTTCACCAAAGCAATAACAAAACAGAGGCCGCGATTGCCGATTACGATCGCGCGATCGCGCTTGAGCCCAGTAACCCGCTAGCCTATTGGAACAAAGCGGTTAGCTTGCTTTTAGAGGGACAATTTTCTCAAGGTTGGGTTTTTTTTGAATCAAGGATGTTAGTGCCTGCTTTGAAGGTTGGCGTTCGCACTTTTCCTCAGCCTGAATGGGACGGTAAAGCCAGCTTGAATGGCAAAACGATCTTTCTTTATTCGGAGCAAGGTTTAGGAGATACGGTTCAATTTGCCCGTTTTGCTAAAACCTTGGCAGGGCAGGGCGCAAAAGTAGTATTGGGCGTTCAGCCCGAGTTGGTTGATGTTTTAAGAAGCATGAGTTCAGACTTTAGCTTTGTGGTCGATGGCGATACTTTGCCTTATTTTGATTACCACTGCGCTTTGCTCAGCCTGCCATTGTTGCTTGGTATTGATGCATCGACTATTCCTTTTTCAGATCATTACATCAGCTGTAAACCTGCCGTGCTGGAGACCTGGAAAAACCGATTAGGCCCCGCAACCCAACCCCGCGTGGGCTTAGTTTGGAGGGGTAACGCGACCCATAGCAACGATAAAAATCGCAGCATCGCTTTAGGTGATCTTTTGCCATATTTGCCTGCAGGAATTGAATATGTTTGTTTGCAAAAAGACATTTCTCATGCCGAAGCACTCTTAATCAGTCAGCGCCAGGATATTTTGCGCTTTGACAAGGATATTCATAGTTTTTCTGACACGGCTGCTCTGTGCCAAATGATGGATCTGGTCGTGAGTGTTGATACTAGCGTTGCGCATTTAAGCGCTGCCATTGGTATGAGAACGATTCTCTTGCTGCCTTTTAACCAAGATTGGCGCTGGCTTTTGAACCGAACAGATAGCCCGTGGTACCAATCAGTAGAGATCATCCGCCAAGCGCAAGTGCGTGACTGGAGGAGCGTTTTTGCGGAATTGAATTCGCGATTGAATCCGCCTCTCACCAATAAAGCCTAATAAGCCACTAATGATGTCGGAAGACAACTTCAAGCCTCCAGCCTCAGCTGAAGAATTTCACCTTCTTGGGCTGAAAGCGCTTAACGCTGAAAAATATGACAGTGCACTTGAATATTTAAACAAAACTCTAGAGATAGATCCAGAAAATGGAGTGGCTTGGAATAACCATGGCAATGCGCTTTCTGCTTTAAATAATAATGAATTGGCAGTCGAGAGTTATTTGAAGGCGATTGCCTATCAACTGTCTCCCCCGTATCTGGTTTATTACAACTTGGCTTCGGCCTATTACAAGTTAGGCCAATGGCGTTTGGCCATGACGCAGTTCGAAATTGCTTTGCGCTGCGCCCCTGAGCGGTATGAGGCCTACTTTGGGCGTGGCTTGGTTTTGGATGAAATGTCCGAGCCCTCCTTGGCCATCCAAAGTTATGCCGACGCCCTAGAACGCAACCCCTCGTTTGCCCAAGCTTATAACAACATGGGCATCGCATTTCAAAATTTGGGTGTAGAAAGCGCAGCGCTCGAATGTTTTAACAGCGCCTTGGCCTTGGAGCCGGAGTCGGGCGATTTTCGAACCAATAAAGGGTTGCTTTGCCTTCAATATGGCCATTGGGAGGAGGGCTGGCAGTATTTTGAGTCGCGCTGGGCGACCAAGGCGATGCGTAACGTAGTAAGGCATTTTGATTTTCCGCTTTGGCTAGGAAAAGAGCCCTTACACGGCAAAACATTGCTGGTTCATTGCGAGCAGGGACTGGGTGACACGATCCAGTTTTGTCGGTTTGTACCTTTGTTACTTGCTTTAGGGGCTGAAGTGACTTTGGCGGTACAAGCGCCCTTACAAACATTGTTGGAGGCTAATTTTCCGACTGTTCGGGTGCTTCCCGGCATTCCAACCCAAGAATCGTTTGATTTCCATTGCTCGATCATGAGCTTAGGCTTGGCTTTTTCGGCGGATTCCAGCAATATCCCGAATTCTGTCGGTTATTTGACGCTTCCGGAGGTGGCAGTTGCAAAATGGGCGGCGTTTGCAGGCCAAGGGCCGCGACCTTGTGTTGGTTTGGTTTGGAGCGGCAGCGCGACCCATACGAATGATGCCAACAGAAGTGTGGCTTTACCGGATCTTTTGAAGGTCTTGCCCTCGGGGCCAAGGTATGTGAGCCTGCAAAAAGAATACCGAAACGGAGATTTGGAGCTGGCTTTGGCTTCGGATCTTGAGGATTTCAGCTCTCAGCTGCTTGATTTTTCTGATACTGCGGCGCTTTGCCAGCAGTGTGATCTCATTGTCAGCGTAGATACCAGCGTAGCCCATCTTGCGGGCGCCTTGGGCGTTCCTACACTTTTGCTTTTGCCTTTTAACGCCGATTGGCGCTGGTTGACTGGGCGCAATGACAGCCCTTGGTATACGGCACTTCAATTGTTGAGACAGGCCACCCGTGCCGATTGGACGGGGGCCTTTGCGCAACTTAGAGAAACACTCGAAACTAGCCTTTAAGGCCTTATTTCAGCAGGGCCATAACAGCCGAAGGCTGTTGGTTTGCCTGCGCCAACATCGCTGTAGCGGCTTGTTGGATGATCTGGTTTTTAGCCAGTTGGGTTGTCGCTTGAGCGTAGTCGGTGTCCATGATCGTGCTACGCGACGCTGTCGTGTTTGCCGACACATTGGTCAAGTTATCCGCTGCATACGCCATCTGGTTAATGCTCGCACCCAATGTGGCGCGTTGGCTGTTGATGGAGTTCATCGCAGTATCTAAGGTCGCAATTGATTCGGCTGCAGCGGATGTGCTGGAGATAGATGCAGTATCAATACCTAAGTCGCTAGTGCTCATGGATGTCATGCTCACAGAGATGGTTTGACCGCTAGTTGCTCCGCTTTGGAATGAGAAAGTATGGTCTGCATCGATCAAAGTCATTCCGTTCCAGGTAGTCTGGCTAGAAATGCTGCCAATTTGAGTCACCAAGGCTTGGAATTCGGTATCGAGGTACCCAACTTGTGTGTCTGAGTTGGTTCCGTTGGATGCCTGAACAGCGAGTTCTCGCATACGCTGAAGCATATTGGTTTGCTCAATCATTGCGCCGTCCGCTGTTTGAACCATATTGATGGCGTCGTTCAAATTACGAACAGCCATGTTCAGACCACGAATGACAGAAGTCATGTTTTGGCCAATGGCCAAACCAGCGGCGTCGTCCTTAGCCGAGTTAATTCGCGAGCCAGTGGAAAGTTGTTCCATGGCGGTGTTCATGCTCCGCGTGTTGGTCTTTAACGCGTTTTGTGAATACAAGGCACTCACATTGGTATTAATTACTGACATAGTGTTTCTCCAAAGATAAATAGAAATGCCAATAACTTGGCGTTACGCAATCTACAAACCTTCGTGTCAAAAATAACGACTGTGGGTCTGATAAGTACCTAGTAAGCAACTAGCGTGCCAGAAAATATTCCCACTAAAAAAAAGGGCCCGACATTGCTGCGGGCCCTTTGAAGGTTGGTAAAAAGCTTATTTCAGGAGCGACAGCACGCTTTGAGGCTGTTGGTTCGCTTGTGCCAACATCGCTGTGGCAGCCTGTTGAATGATCTGGTTTTTAGCCAGGTTGGTAGACGCTGTCGCGTAATCGGTATCCATGATGGTACTGCGTGAAGCGGTCACATTGGCTGCAATATTAGACATGTTGTCAGCTGCATAAGTCATCTGATTGATACCTGCGCCAATAGTGGCGCGCTGGCTGTTAATCGAGTTCAGAGCAGTGTCTAGAGTAGCAATCGTATCTATTGCGACAGTTGAAGAAGTGACAGAAGCTGTATCAATGCCTAGAGAGGTAGTGTCCATGCCTGAAATGGCGACAGAGATGGTTTGCCCGCTTGACGCGCCTGCTTGGAAAGTAAATGTTGCGGTAGCGCTCATCAGATCTGTGCCATTCCATGTGGTTTGGCTTGCAATGCTGCCGATTTGAGTTACCAAGGCTTGGAACTCGGTGTCGAGGTAGCTGCGTTGGGTATCTGACACGGTCCCGTTGGATGCTTGAACAGCAAGCTCGCGCATTCGCTGCAACATGTTGGACTGCTCAATCATCGCGCCCTCGGCCGTTTGCATCATGTTGACGCCGTCGTTGATATTGCGAACAGCCATATTCAAGCCGCGGATTTGAGAGGTCATGTTTTGGCCAATGGCCAAGCCAGCAGCATCGTCCTTGGCCGAGTTAACTCGGCTTCCGGTTGAGAGCTGTTCCATATTTGTGCTCATAGAGCGAGCATTGGTTCGCAATGCGTTTTGCGCTGATAAGGCGCTCACGTTGGTGTTAATCACTGACATAAGATTCTCCAAAAAATAAAAAGATATGCCAATGACTTGGCTGTTTACAAACCTCAAACCTGCACTGTCGGGAAATCCAACAACAGGCCTGATAAACCAGTAGTAAGCAGTTCTCGTGCCAAGTATTTTTGCCGCTTAAAAACGAAAAAAGGCCCGTCAAGAGACGGGCCTTTTAAGGAGAGCCGGCAAAAAGTTGCCGCAGCCTTGCCACCAAGGGTGCTGGCTTAGCCGCCCGAAAGCGGAAAGGTGCTTACTTCAGCAACGCCAACACGCTTTGCGGCTGTTGGTTCGCTTGCGCCAACATCGCTGTTGCCGCTTGCTGGATGATCTGACCCTTGGCCAATTGAGTGGAAGCAGTTGCGTAGTCGGTATCCATCACGGTGCTGCGTGAAGCAGCTGCGTTTGCTGAAGCATTAGTCATACTGTCAGCAGCGTAGGTCATCTGATTGATGCCAGCGCCAATCGTTGCGCGTTGGCTGTTAATCGAGTTGATCGCAGTATCTAGAGTGTCAATTGTATCTATTGCGACAGTTGACGTAGTTACAGAAGCTGTATCAATGCCAAGAGAGCTAGTGTCCATTCCTGTAATGACAACAGAAATGGTTTGCCCGCTTGAGGCACCCGCTTGGAAAGAAAATGTAGCTGTGGCGCTCATCAGATCTGTGCCATTCCATGTGGTTTGGCTTGCAATGCTCCCGATTTGAGTGACCAAGGCTTGGAACTCAGTATCGAGGTAGCTGCGCTGCGTTTCGGAATAGGTGCCACTGGAAGATTGCACAGCAAGTTCTCGCATGCGCTGAAGCATGTTGGACTGCTCCGTCATCGCGCCCTCGGCGGTTTGCATCATGTTGACTGCGTCGTTAACGTTACGAACAGCCATGTTCAGGCCGCGAACGGTTGAATTCATGCTTTCTGCTAGTCCCAAACCAGCGGCATCATCTGCAGCCGAGTTGATGCGCTTGCCGGTGGACAGCTGTTGCATCGCGTTGGTCATAGACCGGTTGTTAATCTTGAGGGCTTGTTGGGCCTGAATCGCGCTAACGTTAGTATTAATTACTGATGGCATGGTATTTCTCCAAAAAAACAGGGTTAAGAGGCTGAGAGGCAAATTGGCTAGAGGCTTGTTACACCTTAGTGCAATTTGCTCTCCATCACTACAAGAAGTAAAACCTCCTGTTATCTAAAGCATCGGCGGCTATAAATTTTTCTTTAGCCTGTCGCTGCAATTTATGCAACTTTGTTGTACAAAATTCCTTTCAATTCATCAATCTTGTGGGCCATGTGCAATACGTCGGCGGTCGGGATTTGGCGAATCACCTCTCCGGTATTGGTATTGCTTACTTTGATGACCGGGCCGTTGGTGGCGTTGTCAAAAGAAAATCCCAAGCCGCGCTTGGTGGAAACCATTTGCTCATTCAGTAGGTTCACCGCAGCGGCCAAGTTCTGCTGGGCTTTGGCAGGGTCAAACTGAATGGCTACGGGTTTAGGGGCCACCACTTTGGGTGCGGCAGGCACTTTGATTTCTGCAGCTTGAGGCGCAGGCGCAGCAGGATTGGCCGATGCCAATACCGCGGGGGGCGGGCTTTTTGAGCCCTGGGGTGTAATTTCGGAAACCATGGTTTACCGTCCTTTTAAAAAACTCAGTGAACCGTAGATGTGCGCAAAGCACATTACGGGCGCTATAAAAGCACTTAGCCTGAGAGGAATCGGTAGAGAATTTAAAAACTTGAGGCCGTAACGAAAATATTTTTCGTTTAACCCATAGAAACCGCTTGCAAATTACTTGGTGTACATGGCCATTAAGCCGTCAAAACTGCTGGTAAGGCCAGTTTGGGTGCTCTTGGTGTTGCCCACAATGCTGTCCATGGTGGCGAACTGTTGGGTATAGCGCTCTAGCAATTTTTTCATGCGCTCTTCTAGCGCTGCCAAGTCATCTTGGTATTTAATAATCCGAGTCGACGCATTGCGGCTCTCTACGCTCACCGTGCCATAGCTGGCAATCATCTTAAAAATAGACCGGCTTAAGTCGCCTGAAAAACCAGCATCGGTGGTCGTGTCGTATTCGCTTAAAGCTTCTTGGTCGCCGGTAAGCATCGTAATCACGTCGCTATAAGATGAAGCTAAAACCGAGTCAAGCGTCGTTTCTTTCAAGGTAAGCTTGCCTGCGGTGTCAATTTCAATACCGATGTCACGTAAGGCGGAGAGGCTTCCCGATGTGGTGGAAGAATCATCAACGGTAAAGGCGCGAATGGTGTCGCGAAGCGTGCGAATCGTTGAGTTGCCCACCAAGGTTGCGCCGTAAGTATCGAGCGTGGATTTGGGGTTGGTCACCTCATCCATCAAAGTCATCGCGTCGTTGTACGCGGTCACAAAAGCAGTGATTTTGGTTTTGGCTAGGCTGGTGTCTGTGGTAAGCCGAATGCTTCCGGCCGTTCCACTGACCGTGCTGCTGCTGTAAGTTCCGTTGGCGGCAATCAGGCTTAAAGTCACCCCAGGAACCGCATCGGTCACGGTGTTGCTGGAGCTGGTAATACTGATGCCGTCAACCGTGAGGTAAGCGTCTTGGGCAGATTGAACCGTAGTACCCCAATAATTATTCCCGCTGCTAATGGCCGTGCTAGGCTTGGAAATAGAAACTGAAGTTGAATTGAATAGGCCATAACTTACCGTAGTGGGAGAGCTGGTATCTGATGTGACTGTCCCGGTGTAAGTCGCGATGGCGAAGTCTGAGCCAACGACATCGGCGTCCCCTTGTACCGTCAGGTAATAGGCGCCGCTGCTACCGGCAAGCGTGGCTGTCAAGCCTAAGTTGGCGCCGTTCAGGGCGGTGGCAATGTCGGTGAGGTTGTCAGAGCCTGCATCAATGCTCACGTAATGTTCTTGTGTTCCATTGGTGACTTTCAGTGTCATCGCTGTGCCTGAGTTGAGGCTGGTGGATCCTAACGCGTAAGTCGTGCCACCCTTGAGCGTAATGGGCGTGGCTGTTCCGGAGTAGCTTGCAATGCTGCTGATAGCGTTATCGCTTCCGGTGGTTCCAGACACTACCATTTTGTAGGGTGTTGTCGCATCGCCCGTATTGACAATATAAGCTGACAAACCCACATCTGCATCGTTAATGGCGCTAACAATACCCTCAGGCGTGTCAGACCCGGCAGCTACGTTGATATTGGTGGTTACCGTTCCGATGGTTACTTGAAGCGTCATTGCAGCGCCTGAATTCACGCTGGTATCGGTCGCAGAAAATGCGTTGGTTCCAGTAATACGTGATTCAGTTGCTAGCTGCCCTACCAAAATCGAATGGGTTCCATCGTCGGCGCTGCTGGTCGCGGTGGCGGTAAAGTAGTCGGTATAGCTATTGCTGATGCTAAAGCTTTTAAAGTCGCTGACGTCTTTGATGTCTGCCAGCGCTGTATTAAGGTTGCTTAATACGTATTTGACAGCTGCCATACCTGAAACAATGCCATCGTTTTTTGCGATGTTTCTGTTAATCGCCGCCGCGCGGGGTGCGCGTTCGGCATCTACCAAGCTACCGGCTAAAGAGCTCGTATCAATCCCAGAGCCCGCACCTAACTTGTTGGTGACGTTGGACTTGGACGCATTGGTCGAGGCCGTTGACGAAGTCGCAGGCGGCGTAGCAGTAGTTGAGGAGATCGAGGTAGCCATACAGTCGTTATTGGGTCGTTAAATACGCCTTAGGGCCGTTACCCGATGTACTTAAATAAAGACAATTGCGAGACTTTGGCAAAACTCGCTTGCGCCGCTTCTAAAGACAGCAATTGTTTTTGCATCAAAGTAATAGCAGCAGCCATATCGAGGTCTTCCACGCTGGCAAGGGCTGTTTTAAGGGTGAGCTGGGTGTCATCTAAGACCGCGTTTTGTTGCTCCACCACCTTCATGTCGGTACCCGACTCCGCCTGGGCTAAAACTACGCCGCGCTGTAAGTCATCCATTTCAGAAATACCGCGCGACATCGCGGGGCCGCCTGATCCGTCGGTGACTTTGACGCCGGTAATCAAATCGTCAATCGCTTGGAAAAAGCCCACACCGGTGGTGACGCCTGCGCCGTCGGTACGAACTACGCGAACAAAGGCGTTGGTTCCCGGGCGGTTGATGGCGATGCTGCGTTGGTCGCCCACCGCAACGCTCATACGCGTTTGGTCGCCTTGGTAGGTAACCACGCCATTAGAGTCGCTCGCAAAGGCTGGAGTGTTGACCTTACTTCCTGAAAAAATATAGTTGCCCGTGGTATCTGTTGCGTTGGCAAGGCTGAGTAACTGGTCGCGCAGGCCTTTCATTTCGGTGGCAATGGCCGCACGACTGGTTTTTCCTTGGGTGGCGCTGTTGGCTTGAATGGCAAGTTCTTTGATGCGAACCAGCAGGTCGCTTGCGCTCGACAGATTGGTTGTCTCGGACTCCAGGCGGGCTTGTACAGACTCTAAGGCCTTGGTATAGCCTTCGTTGTGCGACAGCACCGATTTCAGCCGCGTAATCACCGAACTCTGGTCAGGCGCGTCGCTAGGAGACATCACCTGTTTTTGGGCTGAAATTTGGGCCTGCGATTTAGCGAGATCGTTTTGCAGCGAGCCCATTTGCTTGCTTGCACGGTCAAATAAAAAGTTAGTAGAAATTTGCATATCTTGACCTTAAGGTTCAGCGCACCTGCAGCACGCTGTCAAATAGTTGGCTGGCAACCTGCAGCACTTTGGCTGCGGCCTGGTAGGCCTGTTGGTAGCGGATCAGGTCGGCGGCCTCTTTGTCAAGGCTCACGCCGGATAGTTCGTCACGGGATTTGACGGCTTGGTCATGCACCACGGTGAGCGCGCTTTTGGCGATGGTTGCTTGGCGGGCGATGTTTCCCAGCTCGTTGACTTGGTCAATGTAAGCGTTAGACAGCGTTTTGATGCCAACCAATGGTTTCTTTTCTAGCGCGGCCAAGGCCAACATATTGTCGTTATTACCCACGCCGTCTTTATTGCCGTCAAGCGTAAACACATCTCCTAACGCCGGGGGAGAGGTAAAGGACAAGGCGATGCCTTGGTAACGTATTCCTGGGTTGAGCTGCGTCGGGTCCAGCGTGCGCTCGGCCACGATGGTGTTGGTATTGGTGTCGGTAATTTTGTAAGCGGTAGCACTGGTAAATTCCACCTTCATGGGCTGGGCCCGCAAAGACTGTTTACCGTCAATGGGCTTGCCTGCGTAGCTGGCAGAAACGGTCGCAGTGCCTGCGCCGGTCACAAAAACCAAGAGGTCTTCTTTGGCCGCGCCGCTGATAAAAGCACCAGTGCGAAAGCCGAGTTTGGCGAGGTCAGCAGGGGTTCCAGTGCTGCCAAAACCCAGCTGAATCGGGCGGGTAATAGCAACGCCGCTGCTGTCGGTTAAAGCCTGCGTCAGGCTCACTTGGCCACGGAAGGTTCCAGCGGTCAGGCCCAAGGCGTTTTGAACGCTTGATCCTGCAACGTTAGTTCCGGCAATCGTGATGTCATCGCCTGTGGTGTTACTGATGCGCAATTGGCCTTGCGAGTCGATTCGAGCGCTGACGTTGGTGGCGCTGGCATTGTTAATCGCATTGGCTAGTCCGTTTAGCGACGTAGCGGTAGTGCTGTCAACTGAGACGCCGTTGATCCACAAAGGCATGCCGTATTTGACTTGGCTGTCTGTCAGCACTATCGCGTTCGTAGCGGTCGCGGTAACGTAAGTGGTTGCTGATTGCGCGTTAATCCAAGTGGCGACGGCGCTGGCTTGCAAGGTGGTTCCCGCTGCGGGGTCTGCCAAAGCGCCTAGCGCGGTTCCGTTAAGCGTCAAGCTGGTTGCGGCGAGGCCCGTGGTGCTGCCTTGCATGCGAGCGCCTTCGAGCAATGCAGGGAAGGCCTTGGTACCAGAAATTTGGTCTTTGCTGTTGTAAATGGGTTGCTGCTGAACCTGGGCTTGGGCGCCGTAAAAGACGTTCATGTCTTTGTAGCCGCTCGCGCCCGAGACGTTCAAGTAAGTCGCGCTATAAGTTGCGCCTTGCGCAAAGCCGTTGTCGGTGGTGATCATCTGGCCGATGAGTGTGGTGTCGCCAGCCATGGACTGACCAATAATTTGGCGGCCGTCGCGGGTCATGATCTGAAGCTGCTGGCCGCTTTCAAGGCTGTCAAGATAAACGCTCACATCGCTCATGCCATTGGGAATACTGGCAACTGCAGCAACGGGCAGGCTGGTGTCAACGCGAACTAGGCGAGCGGCGCTGGGGTGGTCGTTGTTGACCAACACCTCTTGAAGCGGGGCAGGGCCAATAGGTGGCGTTTCGTCAAACTTAATACTGGCGTTGGTTCCGCTGGTGTTGTTTGCCCCTTCAATGACCCGAAATTGGGCCGCGGCGGAGACACGCATCGGGTCTTCAATCGCAACGCTGAGCCCGCTGGCTGCGTTGGCAGCAGTGGGGTCAAACCGAAAGAGCTCAAGGCCGGGGTTGCCGTAACCGTCAATGCCTTGTTGGTGAACGGTATTGACTTCTTTGGCAAACGTTTTTGCCAAGTTGTCTAAGGTGCCTTGGGCTGTTCCTAAAACCTGTTCGCGAAACGACAAAATTCCTGCGATCGTGCCGCTGGTAATACCGTTCAAGGAAGTGGACTTCCCGTAGGGGTCCAGCACCATAGAAACTTTGTTGGAGTTTTTGCTGTCGTAGCTTGCGGCAATATCCAAAGACGAATTGCCACTCACCACCACGTCTTGGCTCATCGACGCGCCCAAGCTGACCGAGACGGTTCCGTTGGCGGTAAAGCGGGTGTTGACGTGGGCGAACGTAGAGAGTTTTCTCAATAACAAATCCCGCTGGTCAAGCAGGTCAGGCGGCTGGTCGGCCTCGGATTGTTTTTTAGTGAGTTGGCCGTTGACTTGCGCAATTTGCTTGGTTAAGGCGTTGATTTGGGTGACCGCGCTGTCAAGCGATTGTTGTGTTTCTTCTTCTACCAAGCTCAGCTGGGCAGAGAGTTGGCCAAAACGCTCGGCAACGCCTTGGGCGTCGCGCACAAAGCTACTGCGCAAAACGCTGGAAGACGGGTCGCTCGACATGACGCGAGCGGAGGCAAAGAATTGGTCTAAGGCCGTGTTCAAACCCATGGTTTGGCCGCCCATGACATCCACCACGCGGTTGGCGTAGTTCACCATGGGTTCTTGGCTGGCAAGGTCGCTGTTGCTGTTGCGCAGGTTAGAGTCCACAAACTCGTTGTACTGGCGCTTAATACGGTCCACCGCCACACCCGAGCCCAAAAAGATTTGGCCGGTTTGGGTGACGGGAAGCGCTTGAAGCGCGACGTCTTGGCGTGAATAACCGTCGGTTGCGACGTTGGCAATGTTGTTACTGACCGTGGTCAGGGCTTGCTGATAAACGGTAACGGCGTTTCCGGCAATGCCGGCCATATCGCTCATGGTTTGCTCCCTTCACGCAAGGGGGCAAAACGGCTAGCCAAAGGAATCGGGCCGCCTACTTTAGGCAAAGGCGCCAATACGGGTGCTGCGGCTTCCAAGCCCATCGGCTTAGCCGCTTCGGGCTGCAAAGGCATCCCCTTGGCTTTGCCAGAGCGGGCTGCCAACATGGCGGCGGTACTCGGCTGGGCCGAAGATGCGTCTGGCATGTGTTTAACCAACATATCGGCCAAGCCCAACGCGTTGCGCTTAGACATGGCCACCGAGACCTCTTTGTCAAACATGGCTTCAAAGGTTTCTGTAGCCGAAGATTCGTTGAGCTCGCTTTTTGGCGTAGCGTCGCGCATCGACTTCATCATCATCTGCAAAAACATCGCCTCAAACTGCTGCGCGGTTTCGCGGGTGGCCGCTTTGGAGTCCGTTCGTGCCTGTCCCTTGAGCTTACTCAGACCGTCAAAGTCCAGGTAAGACCCAGTCATCGCCGCGGCTTGGGCCGAGGGGGGGAGGGCGTTAGAGAGCGAGTCCATGGTGTCAAGGTGCTGCTGTTTAGATCACCAAGAGCTCGGCACGTAGGCTGCCGGAGCTTTTAAGGGCTTCCAAAATCGCAATCAAGGCCGAAGGCGTCGCGCCCACTTGGTTGACTGCGTCCACAATTTGGCGCAAGTCAACACCAGGCTGAAACAAGAACATCGGCTTGTTGGGTTCGCTAACCTTGATGTCTGCGTTTTGAACGGCTTGGGTGGTTCCAGTGGATAACGCGCCGGGTTGAGACACTTCATTGGTTGCTGCAACCGAGACGCTGATGGTTCCGTGGGTTACGGCGGCGGCAAAAACGCGTACGTTGCGGCTAATAACGACGGTTCCGGTGCGGGCGTTCACAACCACGCGGGCGGGTGGCTCGCCGGGTTGGACGTCAATGTTCTCGATCATGCTCATGAACGCGACGCGTTGGCTGCTGTCCATAGGCGCCCGAACGGCGATGGATACGCCGTCAATGGCTGTGGCAACGTCAGCGCCAAATTTGGCGTTGATCGCTTGAATGATGCTAGACGCGGTTGTGAAATCGCTCTCGCGCAAGTTCAGCAAAACGTTGTCGGCTTTATCAAAGGGGTTGTCAACGGCTTTCTCTACCGTTGCGCCGCTGGGAATACGTGCTGAGGTGGTTACGCCCACAGACACTCTCGAGCCGGCAGCACCAGCGTCAACGCCCATGGCAGTGAGGGAGCCTTGGGCAATCGCGTAGGTTTGACCATCGACACCGCGCAAGCTGGTTAATAGCAAGCTGCCTCCGCGCAAGCTCGTGGCTTTTCCGATAGCGGCGACATTGATGTCAATGCGCTGGCCAGGTTTGGCCATACCGGGAAGGTCAGCCGTGACCATGACGGCCGCGACGTTTTTCAGGTCAATCTTGCCGCCGCTGCTGGCGGCTTCAAAGTCGCTGAGCGGGTTTTCTTGGTTCACGCCCATGCGGTTAAGCAGGGTTTTCATGCTTTGGGTGGTAAACGACAAATCGGAACCATCGCCCGTGCCTTGCAAACCGACGATCAGACCGTAGCCGATGAGCTGGTTGCCACGCATGGCGGCCATGCTGGTGAGGTCTTTGATGCGGTCGGCATACGCCGCAGTAAAAGGCAACGCCCACAACAGAGCCACCAAGGGCAAGGAGCGTAAGATTTTTTTCATTTTTAGAAGGGCCACAGTTTGAGCAGGCCGCTCGTGCCCCAACCGGCGCGGCTAGTGGCGGCAAGGTCACCCGTGCCACGGTAGGCAATTTGGGCGTTCGCCAAGCGGCGTGAAGCTACGGTGTTGTTAGGCGCGATGTCTTCAGCGCGAACCACACCTGCAACCTGAATTACTTCAGAGCCTTCGGTCAAAGCCACTTGCTTTTCCCCGCGTAAAACGAGGTTGCCGTTGGCCATGATTTCAATCACAGACACAGCCACAGAGCCCGTCAGCGTTGCCGATTGATCCGCCGTGCCAGTGCCTTTGTTGGTAACCGTAGCACCAAGAGTGCTAGCGCCACCTAAGAAGTTTCCAGCAGCAGCAATCACGGCGTTGTTCCCTTTGAGGACGTCGTTGGTCGAGGCGCGGCTTAAGCTGCCGACTTGGCTGCGTTTGGCGGTTGCGGACTCATCCAAGATCACGGTGATCACATCGCCCACTTGGAAGCTGCGGCCGCGGCCAAAAAAGTTTTCGCTAAGACGGCCGTTATAAATGGCTCCGGTGGCCTGCGTGGCTTTCTCTTGGGCCATGGGGTAGACCGGTGTAAAACCCTCGGAATGCTTCATGGGTTCGACCGGCAAGACCGTGCAGGCCCCCAGGCCTAAAGCGCCCAGAAGGGTTACGGCAACACGAACGGAAGTGGCGGAAGTAGAGCTTGTCATGACGAATTTCTGTTACATGTTTTGGTTGATGTACTTGAGCATTCCGTCTACCGCAGAGATCGCTTTGGAATTGATCTCGTAGGCGCGTTGGGTCTCAATCATGTTGACCATCTCTTCAACCACGTTCACGTTAGAAGCCTCCAAAGTGCCTTGCATCAACGTGCCAGAGCCGTTTTGGCCGGGCTGTTGAACCTGAGGTGGGCCGCTAGCTGGGGTTTCTTTCATCAAGTTTTGACCTGCGGCTTGTAAGCCGGCAGGATTCAAAAAGCGCGCAATTTGCAGCTGGCCGAGAACCTGTTGGCCGCCGGTAGAGAGTTCGACCGAGATCGTCCCATCGCGTCCGATGGTGACCGTAGAGGCCGTTGCGGGAATGGTGATAGCGGGTTGAATAGGAGCGCCGCTGGAAGTGACTAGCTGTCCGGTCGCCGACACTTTGAAGTTGCCGTCACGGGTGTAAGCGATGCTTCCGTCAGCCTGGGCGATTTGAAAGTGGCCTTCGCCCGCAATCGCGACGTCCAAAGGGTTTTGGCTGTTCACCATATTGCCTTGGACGTGGAGTTTTTCAGTGGCAACCACGCGCACACCAGTTCCCAGCATCAAGCCGGTAGGGGCTTGGGTGGTCGCGCCGGTTTGGCCGCCAGCTTGGCGAATGTTTTGGTACAACAGGTCTTCGAAAACCGCGCGGTCGCGCTTGAAGCCAGTCGTGTTGACGTTGGCCAAGTTGTTCGAAATGACGTTCATACGCGTCTGTTGCGCGTCGAGGCCGGTTTTGGCTACCCACATTGATGCATCCATGGTCAGCTCCTTTTAAATTTAAGTTAAATAGACTAAAGCAAGGATCGCGCCATGCGGAAAACCGTCAGCTGGGTTTCATCATGGTTGCGCCGGATTCGTCGCAAGTCTTGCTTTCTTTGATCAGGTTGACCTGCTGCTCAAACGAGCGGCTTTGGTCCATGAGGCGAACCATGACCTCAAGCGCGTTGACGTTGCTGCCCTCAAGGGCGCCTGACGTCAGGCCGGGAAGGTTGGGGCCAGGGGTTATGTCTTGTCCGGGCGTGCCGCCTACAACCTGAAACAAGCCGTCTTCGCGGCGTTGTAACTTGGTTCCTGTGCTGTCACGTATGAGCAAATTACCTAGGGCAAGGGGTGGGGTATTCGCGCCTTGGGCTGGATCAGCGCCAAAAACGGTACCGTCAGACTTGATGGTTATTTTTAAGCCCGGGGGAGCAGTGATCGCGCCGCCGTTTTGACTGCGAACGAGGTAGCCGCTGCCGTTTTCTAGGGCGCCATTGGCATTCACGCGCAGGTCTCCTCTGCGGGTAAAGGCCAGCGTTCCATCGGGCGCGGTAACGCCCATAACGGTGCTTCCGGCCAAGGCGACATCGAGATCGTTGCCGGTGGCCATGACGGTTCCGGCTCGCATGCTGATGTAGTCCTCGGTAAAGGATTGGGGCTGTTGGCGGGTGGATAAACCGGGGCCAACCGCTTGAATCGCGCGTACCGAGGCCTCAAAACTGCGTTTGAAGCCGATCGTTGAAACGTTGGCCAACTCGTTGGTTGACATTTGCCGCGCCAACCGCTGCTCGTTAATGGCAGCGACCGCGTTAAAGGCTAAACGATCCATATCAGGCTCCTAATCGTGTCAATGTCTTAGCGATTAAGAGCGCAAGTTAATGATGGCCGAAGTCATCGTCGAACTGGTCTCAATCGCCTTGGCGTTGGCTTGGAAGTTACGTTGTGCGGTGATCAAATCGACCAGCTCTTGGGTCAAGTCCACGTTGGCCCGCTCAGTCGCACCAGCTCGCAGCGTTCCAAAGCCTGCGCTACCCGCAGTACCAAGAATCGGTTTGCCTGAAGACGCAGAGGCCAAGAAGCTAGAGTCACCAATCTGGCGCAAACCAGACGGGCTAGAGAAGTTGGTAAGCAAAATTTTCGCGAGTGAAGTTTGTGAACCGTTAGAGAACGAAGCACTTACCAATCCATCGTTACCAATCGTCACGCCGACCAAGGAGCCTTCAGGCGCACCGTCTTGCGACTGTGACAAAACCGCAAACGGCGAGGTGAATTGGGTCGAAGCGGCGTAATCCACGTTAATCGTCAAAGCGCCCTTACCACCCGCGAGGTAAACCGTCTCCAGTTGGGTACCTTGCAATGGGGAGAACAACTTACCGGCCGTGTTAAAGGTCAGCTCGCCTTTGTCCAGGTAAATCGGTGACCATGCAGGCAAGCCAGTAAAGCCGTCGCCGTTGGTGGTCTCATTACCGTCTTTGTCGATGTACTTGGGCTGCAAAGCGCCGCCAACCAGGTCTTTGTGTTGCGAAGGCTTAATCCAGCTCGAGGTTGAGCCGCGGCCAGCTTCCACCTGGTCAAGACCCCAGCTGCTGCTACCAGAGATTTTGATAAAGGAGTCGGAGCCGGTGGTTCCAGTCGTAAAGACGAAGTTGTTGTTAGCGTAGTCGTAGCTCACCTTGACACCGTTGACCGTGTTGGGCGAGTCGCCGTCTTCACTGGCCAGCGAGTTGATACCTTTTTGCAATTCGCGAATAAACGATTCCAAAGAGTACGTTGCGCTAGGTGGGATGACCACCGAGCCTTTGATGCCGTCAACCGTCACCACGAAGCTGTTGTTGGTGGCATCCACCGCAAAGTTATTGGTTACGTTCACGTTCGGTGGTTTGCCAACCGCGATTGCAGGGCTAGAAGGAATACCGCGCAGCGCTGTGGTTGATCTTGCAACGGAAGAGGTCGAAAAACCTAACAAAGATCCGCCTGATGTAGACACATCGGTAATGGCGATGGAGGAGTAATCACCTGTGGTACCCGAGCTCACCGTAAAGGATTTGCCCACGGGGTCGTAGTTCACTTGAATGCCGTAGCGCTGGTCTGTCAAAGAGCGCAAGGAATTCTTGTTGTTAGGTAACATCTTGACGCCTGAGAGTCCATCCGAATTTAGAGTTACGGGCAGGGTGGTCAGACCCAAGATGGTGTTGTTGGCAGTACCCGAGGCGAGTGTGATGGTGTTCGCTCCGGCGTTGGTGCTGTCGGTGATTTTGAAACTTTGGGTGTTGTAGTCGTAATGCACCGACATGGGCGAACTGGCTAAGCCAGCGCTCAAGATAGTGCTTGCGCCCAGGGTGATGCCTGCGCTGGTGGTCGCAGTAATGGCAGTGGGTGTCACGCCTGCGCTGGTTCCTGTGATCAAGCCGGCATTGATGTTGTTTTTAACCACGCTGGCGGCAGCGACAACGCCACCTGTCAGAGCGGGGGTAATCGATGCGCGGGCGGCGCTGGCTTGGTTGTAAACCAAAATCAACTTGGTGCTGTCGCTCGGGTCGATCTGTATGTCTGAAAGACCTGCCGCTACTGCTGCTGTGCCTGCCAAGGTAGCTACCTTGTTGGCCACGATCAACGAGGCTGTCTGCGCGGGGGTGTTACCTGTAGCCGAGCCCGTGACAGCTACGCCCATAAAGGCAGTTGTCCCAGTCGAGGTTCCTGTTAAGGCGACGGATTGCTTTGGAAATTGGAAGTAGGTAAGGACGATGGACGTTCCATCTGCACCCAACTCTACGTTCTCTAGGCCATCATTAGCGGCAATGATGCCAGCTTTGTCGGCAACGATACGTCCTGCGGTTGTGGCTGCGCTATCGCCACTGGCAGAAGATGCAACGGCGCGGCCCATGAATGTGACGGCGCCCGTGGCGGTTCCAGAGATAGCAATCGATTGACGCGCATGACCGCCCAAGATGGAGTTATCCACCTGCGTTTGCATGATCTTGGTCAGCTCTTCAATGGAGACGTTACTTTCATCAGCAAAGCCTGAAAGCGTAATCTCCGCCTTGACGGGCGCTCCGTTTTGAACGCGGGAGTTCGTCAGCGTAAAAATCTTGTCAGGGTTTGTCGTTCCGGTGGTAGACGTAAAGTTGAACGTAGATTCATCACCAAATTTGCGGTTCAGGTATTTGGTGGCTTCAGCAGCAAGCGTCGCACCATTCAAAACGGTCGTTGAGTTTTTCAAGTAACTTAAATCGACCGTCACAGGCGAGGTCGATCCATCGATATTGACCGTAAACAGATTGCTTAAGTCAATAGGAGTGGCCAAGCCTTGTAAGCCATAAAACGTATTAGAGCCTCCAGAAAGGTCCACCGATGAGGCAGTACCGGTGATACCCGCTGGCGCAGAGGTCCGCTTGTCCGTTAATTCGTCTAAAGAGATCAGCTGTGTTTTAGCAGTCGTGAGTTCGTCTTTGACTTCTTTGTACGATTTGATTTGGCCGTACTGGTTCACGTACTGTAAATCGCCATTGATATCGGTCGATTGCGCCAAGGCAGCAGACACCTGGTCTTCACCCACGAACACATGGGTTTGCCATTTGTTAAACGGGCTGCTTTGGTTCGCGTTTTGGGTTTTGACGTAATAAATTGTCGCCAAGTAGCCGTTACCACCATTGTCATACACGGTAAACGCGGTTGATTTGTTAAAGCTAGCGGGGTTGTTGCGGCTAAATGCTTCGGTAATAACGGTCGCATCGGCGGGGAAGTTCAAGCCCAAAGAAACCGCAGAGGTTTGTTTGGCTTCGCCGGAGGTTTTCTGGGGGATGGTTAAAACCACCCGGTCATTCACGTTCGCACTACCGGTCGAGTCAACCGTTGCCGCCATCAAACGCTGGCCTGCCGAGTTCACCACGTTGAACTGCTCGTTCAAAGAGAAAGAGCCGTTACGGGTGTAGGTGTCTGTCAAGCCGTCAGCAGAGCGCAGCGGGAAGAAGCCGTCACCGGTGATCGCCAAGTCCAAGGCGTTAGAGGAGAACGAAATATTACCCTGGCTAAATTCCTGGCTCACCTGTTTCAAGGATACGCCCTGACCCACGGTAGAAGAAGCTTTTTGCAAAGGCGAGGTCGCGAAAATATCTCCAAAGTCAGCGCGTGAGCGCTTAAAGCCGGTGGTACCAACGTTGGAAATATTATTGGCTGTCACGCCCAACATGGCGGTGGCAGCGTTAAGACCGGTTAGCGAGGTATAGAAAGACATGGTGGGTTTCTCCGGGAGTTGCTAGGGTGTGGGTTTAAAAAGGGGGCTTACGGGGCTTAGCCGTCAATACGGGTCACGTCTGCTAACTTGACGGTTTTTCCGCCTTGAATTTGCAGCAGCATGGTTTTGTCGGGCTGTTGGCTGATACCAATGACCGTGGCCATGGTGCTCACCGCAGGGTTGATTACTTTGCCTTGGCTCACTGCCGCAGCTTTGATGCTGTAGGTAGCGTCAGGCAGGGCGTTGCCCGCGTCGTCTTTGCCATCCCAAGACCAGTTCATGTCGCCAGCGGTTTGGGCGCCAACGATTTTGGTGTTGACCAAAATACCCTTGGCATCGTAAATTTTGAACTGCACGCCGTCAGCGCCCGAAGGCAAGCTAATGACGGTTTTGACCGGTTGGCCATTGAGCAATTGGGCCGGACCATCCGGCACCGAGACTTTTCCGCCAATGAGGTTAGCAGTGCTGGTGATTTGGTTGCTTGACATGCTGTCCACAAAAGTTGTCAAGGTGGTTGACATATTGGTGGTGGCTTCTAACTGAGAGAACTGCGCCAGCTGGGCGACGAACGCTTCGTTTTTGACCGGATCTAACGGATCTTGATTTTTAAGCTGCGTAGTAAACAAGAGTAAAAAATCTTTTTGCCCCATCGACGATTGGCCTGTCGCCGAGGTGAGCTTGGCTTTGTCGTCTTGGGCGGTGGTGCGAATGCTGTTGGGTACGGCCGAAGCCCAAGCCGAATTGGTTTGGGTGTTTGCGCTAAGGAGGTCGAGGTTAGCCATGGAGATCTCGCAGGTCTTTAAGTTTTAAAAGGTGTAGGACGAATGCAAATTAACTCTTGATGATGTCGAGGGTTCGCATCATCAGTTGGCGTGCGGTGTTAACCACCTCGACGTTGTTTTGGTAAGACCGCGCTGCTGCCATCATCTCGACCATCTCGGTCATCTCATTGACGTTAGAGAGGTACACATAGCCGTCTTTGTCCGCCGAAGGGTTGCCAGGGTCTGACATCCGAGCGATGGGCTTAGGGTCATCTTTGATACCGCTGACCTTGACGCCGCCGGTGTTGACCGACGTAGTCGAGCCGAGTTCTTCCATGATGGTTTTAAAGACGGTGCGCTTAGCGCGAAAGGCGTCTTTGTCGCTCGCAGCAACAGCGCCCGCATTGGCCAAGTTGGATGCGGTCGCATTCATACGGGCGGTTTGCGCGTTCAGCGCAGAACCAGCAATATTAAAGAGGTTGTCGAGTGCCATGATTAATCTCCTCGCAATGCTTTGCGAATTCCGCTGATGCGGCTTTCCAAAATACTCAACGTGGTTTGGTATTCCGCTGCGTATTGACCAAACTTGGCCTGCTCTACCGGGAGTTCGACCGTGTTTCCGTCAAACGCCACGTTAAAAGGGACGCGGAATTTCACGCCGCTGGCGGTGCTGTCCGCGCCTTGGGTAAGGTGGTTGCTGTGGGTGGTTTGCAAGGCGCTGTCTTGGGTGTTTTTCAAGACTTCCTTGAAATCAACGTCCACCGCTTTGTAATTGGGTGTGTCGGCATTGGCAATGTTGCGCGAAAGCAATTCCATGCGCTGGCTGCGAACACCCAGTGCTTTCTCGTGAACGCTGAAGGCGTTATCGATCATGTTCATGCTAGTCACTCCATTGCGTTAAAGTTTTTTGCCGTAATGCCGACATCTATAAAGACAAAACGGCTTTCTTAATACTCATCATGCAAATTGCATGCCATGAGGTATCTGCCTACGTGTGTCCTTCCCATTGCCTGCTTTAGCGCTGCCCACAAAGCACAAAGCGGCAAACCTTTGCCGCTTTGGTGTTTTTTGATTTAAGGGTTGTTGTTCTCTGCGTATTGCTGCGCCTTTTGGGCTTGCACTCGCATGGATGCGGGCAGCATTTGCCCTAAGCGTTGGGCGGCGTTTTGCAGCAGGCCTTGTCGGATCGACTGTCGGGTAATCGGGGCGCTGGTGTCGCTGCCTACGTGCAAGGCACGCGCTTGGCTGCCTTGGATATTCAAAGGGGTATCGGCAACGCGTTCTTGGCGCGAAGCGGGATTAAGGACCGAGAGGTACAGGTCTTCCAAGCCCGCCGGGCCTTGATTTTTCAAACCTACGTCATCAAAGTATTTATCGACCAGGCTCAATTGTTTGTGAACACTCAAATCCAAAATCGCTTTGGGATTGGCAGCAAAACCGGCCGAGGCCGCTCCGCGCGAGGGGCCATCACAAAATTGAATGATGCCGTGGCAACGCTGGTTGCTCGCGCGGGGGTTCATGCCGTCGCTTTCCATGAGCGTCATCCGCGCAAAGTCGTCAGGCGAGAACTTATGGTTAGAGCCCATTTGCACAATCTTGTCAAACACCGCGGCTTTGTCTGCCGGAGGAATAAACCCTTTGGCAACCGCACGGTCTAGCGTTTTTTCTAACACCGGATGGGCGCTGGAGAGTCTGACCACGCTTGGGGGGAGGGGCTTGATAGCCAGGTTTTGCATCGCCGGGGTGGCGCGTAAGGCGGCTCCCATCATCGGCGTGAGCCCTTCTGGGCCGCCTGATAAATCACGGTCTAAAGAAGAGAGGTCAATTTTTTGACCGACAAAAATCCGATCGGGGTTGCTGATGCGGTTGACGTCGGCCACTTGGCGGGCTAAGCGCATTTCTTGTGAGCCGGTTAATTTAAGTCCCCGCGCTTCGGCCTGGTCGCGTATGACGCCGATCAGCGTGTCGCCGCTGCCAATCGTGATGATTTTTGGGGCTGGGTTGGGTTGGGCGTTATTTGCGGGGGCGGGGGTTTGCGCGTCTTGCAAGGCTTGGGCAAAAGCCGTCGGCGCAGTAGACATTTGCGGCGCAGGTCGGCCGAGTAAGGTTTCCGGCCGGGCGGGCACAAGGCTTAGGGCGGCGGTGTGGGTAGCGTCACTGGTCAACATACTCTTACTCGGTACAAATGTGGGTTAGGCCTTGGCAGGCCGGGGATCGGAGCTGGAAAAAGTGGCACTGTTCTTGCGCGGTCATAGATGTATTCCTTCACAATGTCATTTTTTCAACACCGACCTAAACACTCATGCAATTGCTGTGCCACCGTTTGAAGTTCTTAGCCAAGTGCTTAGCGGGCCTGGCTATGGGCGTGGCTTTGGCCGTTTCAGCCCAACAAACGCCCCCCCAAGAGCCCGAAGTGGGGGAAAAGTTGCTTGCCGAGGTCGGACGTTGGGTCCAACAAACCCAGCAATTGACGTCGGACCAATTTGGCTTTGCTCCGATGGACAGCCGGGTGCAGTTACAAACCTGCGACCGGCCCTTGGTGATGGATTTGCCTTTTGCCTCGCGCGAGACGATTCGCGTTCGCTGTTTGGGTAACCCCAATTGGCAGTTGTATATGCGGGTGTTGCTTAAGCCCGGGGTCAGCGCGGCGGCTGTTCCTAAGGCTGCGGCCACTGGGTCAAATAACCAGCCTGGCACTGCTGCCAAGCGAAAAGTAGTCGTTGCCAGTCAGTTGCTTCGGGCCGGATCTCGGGTCTCAGTCGCGGTTTTGCAAGAGATAGAGCATTCCGGCGAGGGGCTGGATCCCCAAGCCGTGGGTTCGATCAAAGATGTTGAAAATGGCGAAATGGTGCGGGATGTGGCCGCTGGCGTTCCGTTGCGCAGCCATGACGTTCGCCGTGCCGTTTTAGTCAAACAAGGCCAGTTGGTGGTTCTCACCGTGACCCAAAGCAGTGGTTTTTCCATCACAGCGCGGGTAGAAGCTACCCAAGATGGCAAAATGGGGGATCAAATTCGCTTAAAAAATCCGGAGTCGGGCCGATATATCACTGGTGTGGTCACCGGTCCGAGCGCGGTTCGGGGTCTGTAGCCCCGTTTTGAAAAAAGTTGTAAAAAAAGTGGAAAAGTCCTCAAGTTATTTTTTGACCGGTCGATGTAAAAGCAGATAACCCCCATAAGTAAGCAGCAATTTACTGAAAAGAGCCCACCATGACGAACCCGATCACCAATTACCAACGACCTGCATCCAATGATGTGCAGCTCCGCAAATCAGCCGAAAAGCAAGCCTTGAAGGCTGGCGCCCCTACGGCTGGCTTGCCGCCTCCCTCTGAAGTGGAAGTAGCCGCCAGCAAATCCGTCGCTGCAAGCGCAGGCGCTGAAGTGGCAGGTTTTGCTAAAGTGCGCGAGCGCATCAAGCAAGAACCTGACTTTGACCGATCCAAGGTGGATTCCATCAAGCAAGCCATCCAAGACGGCCAATACCCGCTCAACCCCCGCCGCATTGCCGAGAGCTTTGTGGCGATGGAACAAATGATCAGTGGTTGAACCTGCGTTGACAGACCCGATTCGCCAAGCCCAAGACCTTGCGACCCAGTTGTCGCAAATTTTGGAGCGCGAGTTTGAGGCTTTGCGCAACCAAGAGTTAGACCAGTTTGAACAGTTACAGCCGGTAAAAAACGAGTTGCTGCTCGAAATTACCCGCTTAGCGCCTAACGCCCAAGATGTTCAAACCCTGCCCGAATGGCAGGCCTTTCGCCAAACCATGATCGAATGCCGTGACCTGCACCGGCGCAATACTGTTCTGATGGACCGCAAACTCGAAGCGATTCGGGGAACGCTACAAAGCTTGCGTTTGCAAGATGCGTCGAGTTCGGTCGAAGTGTATGACCGGCTCGGTCATATCTCGCGCTTTTCGCGCAATACCGGTTACAGCGACGCCTAAACTTAAGCCGAAGCCGAAACCGACGCCGCCCCAAGGGGTTGGTCGCTTGTCTTTTCATCGCCAGGGCGCATGCCCTTGAGCCAATACACCCACGCCAAAATCACCGACACCGCCGTGTAAAGCTCGGGCGGAATCGCCTGATCGACCTGCAAGCGGCTCAAAAGCGCCAAGAGCTCGGGGTCTTCGGTAATAAAGACGCCTTGTTCCCGCGCTGCTGCAATCATCGCCAGCGCCATCTCGTCTTCGGCTTTGGCCGTCACGATGGGCGTGGCGTTGCGCCCGTATTCCAGGGCGATGGCTTTTTTGCGGCTCATGCTTGCAAATCCACCACGGTGCCGGGTTGGGCGTGAAGTTGGAGGTCGGGCGCGGGCTCAGGCCGAGCGCCATGGTGCGCCCGAAAGGAGCGCATCGCCAGACCCGCGTCTTGCAGGTTTTGGCTCAAGGCTGCCGTTCCATCTTGGGCCATCTTCACCAAAGATTCGCGCACGGCCCACAAGGTCAGGTCGATTTGGTCGCTACCTTGTAAATCCGCCTGCAGCCACATTTCTCCGTAGTCGGTACTTTGGGAATGCAAGCTCACGCTGTACACCGGCGTGTCGTCATTTTTTCCTTGCTTGCGCTCAAAGGCGAGCTCAACCGGCTCGGCATCGACAAAAGGCACGACCATACGAAAGTTGAGATCGCCTTGGTTTTGGGCTTGCACGGCGGCGACTTGCGCGGCGTCAAGGTCGCCGATTCCGCGCTTGATGCGCTGGCGGTCTTCGGTGTCTTCTTCGGAACTGTCAGACAGCAGCCCCAAAATTTGGTGCAGCATCTGTTTGGGATCAAGCGGCGAAGGCTTGCGCACGCGGGCGATGTTGGTCTCCGACCCCATCGCAGCCATCACGGCTTCTCGGATGGCTTCGGGCGACGGCTGCTGCATCGACAAGCGCATGGCTTGCCACTGGGCTTGAAGCTCAGGACGGTCAGGGGCTTTTTGGGTCAGCAAGGCATCTAACCCGCCGGGCTTAAAGAGGTCTTTCAAGTCGGGCAAGCCCGCTCGGCGGTATAGCAGGCTGCCTAAGCGCGAGAAAGTTCCCTCCATCCCCGTGGCAGGCGCCCAAGCCAACCCGGATGTGACTGCGGCTTGGATGTTTTGCAAAGCCAACACTGGCGCAGTCTGGGCTAATTGGGGTAATGGGGCGATGGTTGCAGCGTAGGTGCTGATGGGGGCGCCGATTTGGCGTCCGCGCAACATCAAATCCATTTGCTGGGCTTGCGCCGCAGGCAGGGCTTGGACGACCTGTACATCTTTGAGGTCAAAACCACGTGAGGTGGAGCCTTCAAGCAAAGGAGCAGGAACGCCGCCTTGCGGAAAGATGGCAAGAGGGCGCGGGGCGGGGCCCTCCGTGGGGGAAATCACGGGTAGCGAACCCAGCGCTTACGCTCCTCGGCGTTGGTGCTGGCTTCATGGCGAATGGTGGCAATGGCTTGTACTTTTTCACCGACCGTGTCGAGCAAAAGCTGGTCATGGTCTGGCACGGTCAGCACCAAGCCTTTGGTGACCTTGAGCGTCTTGCCCCCGGGAAAGGCTTTGGGGTTTTGGCTGATAAACGCTTGGCGAAGAATCTCTATGCGCAAAGGACTATCTTTCAGGGTCAGCCCAATGATTTTGTCTAGCGTGTCGCTGGATTTTGGGGTGTAGGTTCCTGGGATGGTTATCAAAGGAGCGCTTGGAGTGTTAGCTTTTGTTGCGGCTGGTGTCGTTGGTGCAGTTGGTGCGCTAGGCATTGCGCTGCTTTTTTCCGCGGCAAATGCGCTCACACCAACGCCAAAAAAAACCAAACAAGCGCAGGCGAGAGTGAAGGGACGAGTCAAAGATGTCATGGCGGTTTTCCTGCTCAATGCATAGGTCGCAATATTAACGCGGGCCGTCGGCGGACCAAGCAGACCATTGGCGCTGCACCGATTGCATCGGCCCGGCCACGGGTTTGAGTTGTGCGAAGTGTTCGCCCACCAATTGGACGCGGGCTAAAACGGTTTGCGAGGCGACACCAGCTTCAAGTACGCGCTGGGGAAATTTTTGCCCATCGGCCAACAACCATTCATCGCCCACCTTCACGCCAGCCACTGAGCCCATGTTGATACGCACTTGCGTCCCCATGGCCTGGGTCACTTCAGCTTGCACCGGCTTGCAAGCCAGTGCGCTTTGTAGGGTTTGGGCGGCTGCTTTGACTTGTTGAGACAGCATCGCCATGGCAACATCGCTGAGCTGTGGCGCACCCCAGTTGGAGTTTTTAGCGTCCAGTACCATCGGCAAAATCGACTGCGCCAAAGGTTTGCTTTGGTTACGGGCGGTCAGCGTCATGCGCATCTGAACCACGCTTTGCTTGTCTTTTTTCTGCGCCATGAAAACACTGATTTGAATTTTCAAAGGAATGTCATCGCCGCTGTTTCCGAGCAAAGCCTGTTGGTAGGCTGAGCGAGAGTCTTCGTAGCTGCGATCACTTAAACGCCATAACGCGGAGGCGACACTGGCACGCTGCCACTCGGCGTTTAAAGCGGTTCGCAGCGCGTCAACCAGCGGCGCGTCATCGGCCGACCAAGGTCCGCCTGTATCGATCGTAAAAGAAACCACGTGCTGCAAGGTGCTTGCTGCAGCAACGCTACAGGCTTGTTTTTCAAGCGCGCTTTTGTTTTGTAATTCCAGCTTGGCATTGGGCTGGCCTTGGGCATCGGTTCCGTAAGCCAACACGCGCACACCGCGTATCTTCATGCCGTTGCGAAAAGTACTGCTTTCTTGCAACACCCCTTTGGCATCAATCCATTGGGTGGATTGCACTTGGGTGGGTTCTTCAAGGGCCGCTTGAACCAAGCTGCTGCGAATGGCAGCGAGTCGATCTTCGAGGTTCAGTGTTTGTGCTGCCACGGATGAGCACCAGACGCTCGCCCATAGCGCCAAGGCCAGACCAGGCTTAGAAAAAGCAGGGGCAGTGTCTTGCAGCAAGCAGCGCATTTGGGTTTGCATCGCAGACCTTATTTGGCTTTGGCGGTCAACTGGCCAAGGTACAACATGCGCAGGTCTTGCACAACCGCTTTGTCCAGTGACAAAGTGGTCTCGTAGGTGTCATCGCCGGACGGGGTGATGCTGACCAAGGTCGCGCCGTAAATCACGCCTTCAACGCGGCTGCGAAAGGTGTCGTTTTGAACCACCATGTCGGCCACCGTTGCCGTGGCATCTAAGCGCAGGCCGTAAACCTGTTCAGTGAGCGAGCGGTAGGCGTCAAGCTTTGCGGCGCGAATCGCCAAAAGGCGTTGTTGCGCAGGGGTGCGGTGGTTTTGAATGCTAATGACAGCGTAGCCGGTCGCAGTCAGGCTTTCCCGCTTTTCAATCAACGGCAGCGATTGCGGCGTGGGGTTGGCAAAGATGTCGCTGGCTGCGGTTTGCAGTGGGGCCATTTGACAGGCGCTGAGTAAGCTCACAGCGATACCGAGGGTAAGAGGCAGTAGGGGATTCATACAGGATCCTTATGTAGACCTTTTGGGAATCGGTAGTAAGCCGCCAAACTTGAGCGCGGTCGCGTTAAATGTGGCCACTTTGCAAAAATATGAAAAAAACAGAGGTGTACTGTCCGAAAATTGACACTCGCTGGTATTATTAAACCTCAACGTTCGGTCTTCAACCCCCTAACGCCGCCCCACGACCCGTCGCAAAGTGTCTTTCTGAACCCCTAGTTTCTCCGATGTCCAAAAATTCGTCCAATTTTGTAGGAGAAAGTGCGGCAATCAAAGCCATTCGGGAGCTGCTTCCGGTGGTAGCGGCCTCGAGCTCTACCGTTTTGATTACGGGTGAAAGCGGGACGGGCAAAGAAATCGTAGCGCGTTCGCTACACGACCTTTCGCACCGCGCCAGCGCCAACTTTGTTCCGATCAACTGCGCCGCGATCCCCAAAGACTTGATTGAGAGCGAATTGTTTGGCCACCGCAAAGGGGCTTTTACGGGCGCTGTCACCGACCGGGTGGGGCGCTTTGAGTTAGCCCACAAAGGTTCTATTTTTCTGGATGAAATTGGCGATTTACCGCTGGACTTGCAGGTCAAGTTGCTGCGGGTCTTGCAAGAGCGCATGGTGGACCCGGTGGGTAGCACCAAATCGGTGGCGGTCGATGTGCGTGTGATCGCTGCGACCCACCGCGATTTAGAGGCCGAGATTGCCGCAGGGCGGTTCCGTGAAGACTTGTATTACCGCTTGAACGTCTTGCCTTTGAATACGCCGCCCCTGCGCGACCGCTCTACGGACATTCCTTTGCTCTTGGGGTTTTTCGCCAAGCACCATGCAGCCACCGGCGCGAAACCCATTAGCTTTGCCGACGATTTTTCCCAAGCCTTGCAGGCCTACCACTGGCCTGGCAATGTGCGTGAACTCTCCAATTTGATTGACCGGTTTAGCACCCTGTTTGCGGGCCAATGCCTGACCCTCAAAACCTTTTCGTCAACGATGTTGCCTAAGGGCTTGGCCGTGTTTAAGGCGCAAGCGGCCCCCGAAGAAAAAGCGTCGGCCGAAATCAACCAGCCTTTGGGTTTGATGGAGACAGCGGCTTTGGATTCCCCAAGCAAGGGGGGTATTTTTGATGAGGGCGCGAACGAGCCCGAAGAGGATGCCGTTTTCTTGCCCGATACGAGCCCGCCCTCCTTGGCGCAAGGCTTGCCCATTTTGCCGCCCGAGGGTTTGTCGCTCAAACACCGCATGGCCGAAATAGAGCGAGAATTTATCTCGCAAGCGCTGAGCCGAACCAAGGGCAACGTATCGCAAACCGCCCGTTTACTCAATGTTCAGCGCACTACGCTCATCGAAAAAATTCAAAAATTCGGCTTGCGATCTATTTAAGGTGTCTGCGAGCCTTGGGGCTGGGTGCGAGGGTATTGCACCAAGTTTTCCTTGGGCTTCACCGGCGGCGCAACCATCACCGGTTTGGCGGCCGCCTCAACCGCTTTTTGCTGTCGCAGCATGGCTTCTACTTCTTTGCGAACCGCCGCGGTATCGGTTCGCGGCGCTGCGGCGGCACGGGTTTGGCTTGAGAGTGCAGCAATCGCAGCGGCTTGGCTTTGCAGGCGGGCGTCTAAGGCTTGCAAGAGTTTGGCCAAATCAGGCCCCTTGGTGTCAGCAGCGGGTTTGATCAGCGCGTCAGAGGCCGATTGGGCCACACGCATCACGTCTTCAAGCCGGGTTTCGTTTTTGAGCTGCTGGCTTGCCAAAAGATCTTGCTTAGCCGCCATGTCGCGTAAACGCTCACCCGTGTCGGTGAGGAGTTCAATCGATTCGTCCATGGCAACGACGCGTTTGCCAACGGCAAGTAGCATGGCGTCGGCTTGGCTGATACGGGTTTGCAGGCGCATCGACATAAAGCCAAACAGCCCCAAACCAATCATCATCAAAATGGCAAAAGCGGCCAGCACGACAATCCCGTAAATGCGCACGGAGGCATTGCTCTCCATCACGTGGTCTGCCGCGCTGTGTAAATCAGCACCTGCCTTTGCCGCCAGGCCCGCTGCGCGGTTCGAAAGCTCCGCTGCGTCGAGCAGCGTAGATTTCATGTCGGTAAGTTCGTGGTCATGAGGGACGGCGTTCTCGTGGTGTTCATCCACGTCATGGGTCACTTCATGAGTCTCTTCATGGGTCAGGCTCTGCGTTTCTTCGTGGGTTTCCTGGTCACGGGCACCCAAACCCGGGGCGCTAGCTTGGTCTTCGCTTGGGTAGGCAGGCGCGTCCAAAGGCGGCTCATCTGGGCCAGTGGATTGTGGGTTTGAATCGGTCATAAGTGATACCAAAAATAGGCCTTATTTGCGCCCAGGTTTTATTTGTGCGTTGAGTTCATTGAGCTGCTCGCGGATGGTGTCGTTTTCGATCTTGAGGTGAACAATCCGGGCTGGGAAGTTCATTTCCAGCATAGCAAGCCGCTCTTCTTCTATTGAATCGGCAGCTAAAGCTGCGGCTTGAGCCTCAGGGGAATTAAGTTTGCTGGTTTGGGTTTGAGAACGGCTTGAAGAAGCCCCCGAACCGCTGACAAAAGAGCTGTTTTTTAGGCCGCCACTATTTTGTAGGCGAGCCGAGTTTTGACTGATTGACCTGTCCCCATTGGCGAATTTGTCTTTTCTGATGCCGCCGCTTGCACCACTTTTCACGTTGTCTGAATGGTTATCTTCCACATTCACAAACTCATCGTCCGCCAAAACGCGGCGAACATCGTCGCCAACTTTGGCTTTTTGGCTTCGCGCGACCGTGCTGCCCTCGGGCATGGCCACCTTAAAGGGTTCGTTTGACTTGATAAATGCAGGCTCAGTCATGGTTTGACCTCTTTACGTCGGTTAGCGGCTGCTTTGGCTGCCTCGGCACTTAATTGCTCTTTCATGGAGCGGGATGCGCGGACTTGCGACCCATCGGGAACGGAAGGCCGCGCCATAAACGTGTCAGCCTCGGCCATAGACACAAACGGACCTGAAACCACAGCGAAACGTGGGCTGGTTTGGTTGGGCATGTAGAGCGCAATAATGCGGGCGCGTTTTAAGGCCGGACGGCGTTTTAACCAAACGCCGGCGTCCTGAAAACTTGCCAGCATGGCGTGTTGAACCACGTAACTGCCTTGCGGTAACTGTTCCACCCAGGCGTGACCTGATTTGGTCTGGACACTCGGCCCAATAAAAACTTCAATTTCTTTTCCAGATTGTGTTGTGACGGCAGGAGGTGCCGGTGTGGGGGCTGGAGCCTGGGCATTTACTGGTGCAGGTTTGCGGCTGTCGGTCGAGCTGATAACCACCTCGTTAGCAGCTGGTAAGGGAACTAGGGCAGGCGCAGGCTTGGTTGCAGCCACCGTTGCGGCAGGGGGTTTAGGCGCAACGGGCGCAATCGGTGTTACGGTCGTTACTGGCGTAGGGGGTGCTGCGGCTACTGGCGCCGAAGCGGCAGGGGTGATTGGAGCGGCTACAACAGGTGCAGTGGCCACTTTAGGGGCAGAAGCCCCAGCAGCCGGGCTACTTACCGCAGGCTGGGGTTTGGGCGCGATAAAGGGGTTGTCTCCCACCCGAAGTTTTTTCCAGATATTAGAAAGCTCAGAAGGCGAACTAAGGCCTCCGTAAAGCAGGGCGACGGCAACGCTAGAGCTTGCCAAAAGTGCTGCCGCAACCCCAGCCCACTTGAGCCGGGTGGGCCATGGGCTGGGCCCTGAGGATGCGCTGTCTTCTTGGTTGCGCGAATCGTCATCGAACCCGTCGGTTGCGGCGGGGTCATAGGCAGAATTCAAAGCGCTTTGGGCGCGGGTTGCAGCTAACGCAGCCAAGGGTTTGGAAGGGGAATAGGGCTCGGACGCCGAAATTCTTTGGAGCAGGGAGCTGACCACCCCTTCTCGGCCTTGGGTGCGACCCATATCGAGCATGGTGTCTTTTTGCTCCTGGGTAGGCGGCTCAATTTCCCAATTCAAGATGCGCCGCCCAAAGGCGCTGAGCAGTTGTTGTTTTTTGCTGGCGGTGGTTAGCAGCATGACCACCCGGATATTGGCGCCTGGAAAGTTTTGAACCAAACGGGCAAGCAGCTGAATTTCGTGGTCGGGCAGGGCCGAGGCGTCATGCACGATCCAAATTTTTGGGTTGGCCACCCGGGCGGTGGCGTCTCGGGCGGAATCTACAGAGGTGCTGACCAGCACGTCGTTAAAACGCGCTAGCAAGGCCTCTGCGCTGGCGGGGAAATAAACCTCTAAAGTAATTTGGGGGGCGGTATCGCGCAGTCGCGCCACCAGCAGCTTGCCGTAATGGTCGAGCAGCGCGTCGTTGCTGCTGACCATTGCCAAACTCATGCCGTCTTGGACTAGAGCCGCAACACAGCCTTCGAGGCGCAGGCGGTCTGCGTTGCGAAAGAATAAAGGAGGCAGATCGGTCAAACCGCTGTCGCCACCGAAGGAGTTCAAGTTCATGCGCTGGCCTCAGGAGAAAGGGGTTTTCCATTTGCATCGAACAGCATGGATGGCGGTATTTTAGGATTAGGCCGCTGCATCGGGTCAACCCCGGGGCGAACCTGCGCCAAGCTAAAGACATACGCAATCACTTGGGCTACGGCGAAGTACAAGGTTTCCGGGATCGGTTGGTCTACTTCGGTGGTGAAGTACAGGGCACGGGCGAGTTGCGGCGCGGCAAAAATTTCGATGGAATGGGCCTTGGCCTCTTCGCGAATCCGCGCGGCGACAAAGTCTGCGCCTTTGGCTAGCATGATGGGCGCTCCGTCGGCGGTGGGGTCATAGGCCAACGCAATCGCAAAGTGTTCCGGATTGGTAATGATGACATCCGCTTCTTTGACTTTTTGCATCATTCGAGCCGTTGCCACTTCGCGCTGACGACGGCGAATTTGCGCCTTCACTTCGGGGCGGCCTTCCATGTCTTTGTGTTCGTCGCGAATTTCTTGTTTGGTCATGCGCATGCGCTTCATGAACGCGTGGCGTTGGTAGGGCACGTCAATCATGGCGATAAACACCAAACTCAAAGTGAGCCAAAGGACCGATTCCAAAATCAACTTACCGGCCATAGCCAGCGCGGGCTCAAGCGCCATCGATCCCAGTGAGATGAGTTCTGCAAAGTGGTTGTTAATCAGCAAAAGCAAGACCGAGCCGATCAAAATGAATTTTGTAATGGACTTGAGCAACTCGATGGCAGCATTGGCACCAAACATTTTTTTAACACCCGATACCGGACTGAGTTTTGAGAAATTGGGAAGGATGGCTTTCAACGAAAACAGGAATCCGCCCGTAGAACCCGCAGCCAAAATCGCCACCACTGCGGTGACCAGCATCAAGGGCAAAATCAATAAAAACCCATGGCCGATTTGTTCAAAAAAGATTGCCGGGAGCAAGAAGGGTGAGTCTAAGGATTTGCGGTCGAAGGTGAATCCGGCGGCAAAGTACACCGCAATTTGGCGAAACCAAATACCACCCAAAGCCAAAAGCATCAAGACCGAGGTGATCATGACGGCCGCGGCAGGTAACTCCATGGAGCGAGCGACTTGGCCTTCCTCGCGGGCTTTGGAGAGCTTTCGCGAGGTAGGTTCTTCGGTGCGGTCAGCGCTGTCTTCAGCCATGGTGGTTCACCGCCTTAAAGCTGGCCGAGTTGGCCGCGCACTTCAATAAAGCCTTGGAGCCACAGCCACTCAATGCGAGCGCCCATGCTGGGCAAGGCGACTACCAAGATGAAAAACCCGGCCACGATCATGACAGGCAGGCCCAAGGAAAAAATATTCAAACTCGGCGCTGCGCGGGTCACAACACCGATACCGATATTGATAAACAGCATGGTGACCATCACGGGCAAGGCCAGTAAAACGGCGCCTAAAAACACCATGGCGCTCCATTTAACAAAGTGGGCCCAAGCGCCTGCGGTCAGCAAACCCTTGCCGATGGGCATGCTGGCAAAGCTGTCGACCACCAAGCCGAGCAACATCGCGTGTCCACCCAAACCCACAAAAATGAGAGTAGAAAAAATCAGCAAAAACTGAGAAATCACGGGGACGTTACCCAAGTTCGGGTCCATCAAACTCGCCATGGACAAGCCCATGGCGGTCGACACCGATTGCCCAGCCAACACGATCGCAGCCGTAATGACCTGCAGGCTCAAGCCCATGATCAATCCAATAGAAATTTGGTTAAAAACCTCCACCATGCCTGCGCCCGACACGGGGTCCAAAGCAGGCCAGGTGTACAAGGGGTACACCATCCATGTGAGTGCTGCAGCTAAGAGCACGCGCATACGCACGTTAAGCGCACGCAATGAAAAAATCGGGGCTGACATCATGAGCGCAGAAATGCGCAGCATCGGCCACAAAAAGGTGTAAAACCTCTCTACGATATCAGCGGCCAGAAGGTTCATACGGGTCGGCGCAGCTAAGCGCGTCCTTAAGCAAACAGCGAAGGAATACGCTGGTACAGGCTGCGGGTGTAGTCCACCAAGGTAGCCAACTGCCAGCCGCCTACCACGGCCAAGGTAATGGCCAAGGCCGCCAATTTAGGAATGAAGCTCAAGGTGGCTTCATTGATGGAGGTGGCGGCTTGAATAATACCGATGACCAAGCCCACAACCAAGGACACAACCAAGAGGGGCGCAGAGATCAGCACCACCATCCACAAGGCTTGGCGCGATATATCAATCACTGCAGCAATGTCCATCGTCGAACTCCTTAATCAAAAAATGCCACCTAAGTGGCAAAGCTAGCCGCCAGCGAGCCCATGATGAGGCCCCAGCCGTCGACCAATACAAACAGCATGAGCTTAAAGGGCATCGAAATCATCATCGGCGAGAGCATGGCCATACCCATGGACATCAAAACACTGGCCACAATCAGGTCAATCACCACAAAGGGGATGTAGATTAAAAATCCGATAGTGAACGCGCTTTTGAGCTCGGACGTAATAAAGGCGGGAACCAAGGTTGTAAATGGAACCGCCTCGGCACCACCGACATCCGCTTGGCGGGCCATTTGCATAAACAGCGCAATATCGTCTTCGCGGGTTTGTTTGAGCATGAAACTGCGAATCGGTGCTTCTGCTGCGGCCAAGGCTTTATCAAAGGCCATGCCGTTTTCCATATAAGGAACGATCGCATTGGTGTACACGTCGGTTAAAACGGGCGACATGATGAACAGCGTTAAAAATAGAGAGATACCGACCAAAACGTTGTTGGGCGGGGTTTGGCCGGTGCCTAAGGCTTGGCGCAGGATAGACATCACAATGATGATGCGAACAAAAGAGGTCATCATCAACAGCAGCGAAGGCAGCAGCGTGATGGTGGTCATCAAGGCCAATAACTGCAAGGACAAGCTGTATTGCGTGCCTTTGCCAGAGCCCGTGACGTTGATCATTGGCAAGCCTTGCGCCCACGACAGCGCAGGCACGCACAAAAGCAGGCCCAGGCCCAGCGCCCACCAGTATTTACGTTTCAAGAGCGGTCTCCTTGGGGGCGTGGGAGTCATCCCACTGGCCTAATGCGGTGAATTGAGTTGCGCTCATCCCCACCAAAACCTGGTGGTTACCAACGCGAAGCAAAGCGATTTTTTGTCGGGGTCCGACACTGATGGTTTCAAGAACCTCTAGTTTACGCACTCCGCCTTGGGTCGTTTGAATATGTTTCATGCGGCGCAGCATCCATAGCATGGCGCCTAGGAGTACAAACACCAAGACGATGCTTGCAGAAATTCGCAGCCAATCGACTCCGACAGCGGCTGAGGTTCCCATGGTACTTAGAGGTTTTTCATCCGCTCAGAAGCGGGGACCACGCGGGTCAGTCGAATACCGTAGCGTTCATTGACTAAGACCACTTCGCCTTGGGCCACCACGGTATTGTTGATCAACAAATCCAAAGGTTCACCCGCAATCCGGTCAAGTTCTACCACGCTGCCTTGAGACAAACGCATCAAATCTTTGATTTTGATCATCGCTCGGCCGACCTCAATACTCAGCGTCACGCTGATGTTCTGAAGCACTTCAGGGTTAATTTGCTTGCTCGGCTCAGCGCTGTGCTCAAGCTCGGGGGTTTCAGTCGTGGTATCGCTCATGGCGTTCTTCCTAAAAAAATTAGTGGTTGCCAGGGGCTACTGCACGTTCGATTTGAACCGCAGTTTGCGCCCCTAGTGTACCGACATGCACCTCAAATGCGGGAATACCGTTGGGTTGGAGGCTGGCGAACTCGGGTTTTTTGAAATGCAAGATATCTCCCGCTTGCATGCTTTCTACGGTTTTGAGCGTAGTGTGAATCTGACCCAAGATCACGTTGGCTTCTAAGCAAGAGCTGCCCACCGCTTCTTCCAACTCGATATGCCATTGGCGGTCCGAGTCTTCGTTGCCGTCGCCCGACTGCACGCGGCTGCGCAGCAGTTCGCGAACGGGTTTGAGGGATACGTAAGGCTGAACGATATCGACAAAGCCTAGGTTGGAGGTCGCGGTTTCGGTTTCGAACCGGCTCAAGATTACGAGGTCGTTTTCATCGGCGATTTGGGCAAATTGGGGGTTGATCTCTGAGCTCACAAATTCGCAGTCCAGCGGCATGATGGGAGACCACGCATCTTTAAGCGTTTTGAAGGTCACGTCCAAAATCATATTGATGATGCGCATTTCCATGGGTGTAAACATGCGCCCAGGGGAGAGTTGGCCTAAGGTGCCTTGGCCAAAGCCACCAAAAAAACTGTCCAGTGAGCTAAACACAATCGTGGGGTCAATCGCCACGATGGAATAACCGCGCAAAGGGTTCATGCGAACCACGTTGATAGAAAGCGGAGCTTTAAGCCCTTTGACGTAGTCGCCAAATTTCAGAATTTGAACTTTGGTGGGGTTGATGCGGGGGCTGCTGCGCAACATCTCCATCAGGCTTTGGCGAAAAAGCCGGATGAAGCGCTCGTTGATCATGTCAATCGAGGTGATGTTGACGCCTAAGCTGCTGTCTTCGCTGGCGAGGTCGTGTTTTTTAACCCGCGCAGAGACGTTGAAGCCGGTGTCAACGGCAATCGAGCCGTCATTGACACCGTCGGCGAGGGCCGAGAGTTCTTCAGCAGAGAGCAGGTTATCGGCCATATTGCGTAGGGAAAAGAGTCAAAGTAAAAGGTGGAATTATTGGACGATAAAGGAGGTGAACATCACTTCTTCAACGCCACCGAAATCTTCGTACTTTTCGAGCAAAGTATTCATGGCATCGCGAATTTTCACACCTAAGTCTTTACGAAAGTCGGGTTTTGGCAATTCGGTTTCCGCCGTTTGGCGCATCACGTCCATGACCGCTGAGCGCAGCGCAAACTCGTGCTTCTTGAGGTTTTCGATCACCCGCTCGTCGTAGCGGGTCATGATGGCAATTTGTACCGACATCACTTTGCGAGAACCCGAAAGATTCACCAAAAACTCACGGTCTAACTGGTGGTAGGTGTAGTCAAAGCGGGGGCTGTCGGGTGATTTCTTATTCAGTTTGGGCGGGCCGTTTGGATTTTTTCCATCCTCTTTACCGCCTTCAGCCGGGGCACCGTGGCCGCCTTCGGCTTTTTTCTCGCCGTGGCCGTCGCCTGCCGGTTTGTCGCCGTGCGCATCGCCAGCAGCGATCATGTCATCCGCAGTGGGCGGAGGCTTGTTGAAAAATCCGGTGATAAACAAGGTGCCCACCATGGTTCCAGAGACGAGCAAGACGAGCGCCAAAACGGCAAGAATAATCTTGACGATCGGCTTTTTGGGCTTGGCTTCGACTTCTTCGGGGGCTGCTGCTGCATCAGACATGGTGTACCTCTTTCACTTGCTTGAATATCATTCGTTTTTCGGGGACTGGCTCAGGCCAGCACGTTCAATCCTGTAGTTGCGGTCGATTCGGCTCTGGCCGGGGCTGCAACGGTTTTCTCTGTTTCAATTTCGCGAATTACTTCTCCCTGTGCATCCTTAGGGTTGCGCCCAGGTGTCGAATTTCCGCCAGATTTCCGGCTTCCATCCCCATTGACCCATACGGAAGCAACTTCCATGCCGGATTGAGAGAGCGTATCTTTCAGTTTGGCTGATCCTTGGGCCAACAACTCGCGCGTCACGTTGTTGTCCGCACTAAATAAAGCATTTAAACCACCAGCGTGCATATCTAACTCAATATGAATGTGTCCCAAACTTTCGGGCTGCATCCGCATCTCCATTTTCCATTGTCCGCGTTCAATTTGTCCCATGAGCCGTTGTGCGACCGCTTGGCCTAGTTTATCGGCCAATTGTTGGTATTGCGCAGCACGTTGTTCGGCCAAGGCTTGGGGGTTAGGTGCTTCCCCTTTGAGTGTGGCGCCAGTCGGGGCCGCACCGCTGGCAAGCGGCGCGTTACCCAGAGGGGTTTCTGCCGGAGAGTTTGTGGGGGTATTCATCGTCGCCTCCAAATCCAAACCTTCTGGAACATCGAGTTGCAGGGTTTCCCAAACGGCTCCCTTGGTGCTCTCGTTGGAATGTAAGGCGCTGGCGGCGACTAAGGCGGACCAGCTGCTTTGTTGGTTGTTGCCAGACATTTGCGCCAATCGCTTGGTAATGTCTTGGTCGGCGGGGCTCAGGGTCAAACGCAACGCGCTTTGCATTGTTTTGTCGGTTGAACCCAACACAGTGCTCGCAGCGATCGTGGTCGCAGCTGAAATAGTCGGCTCCAGTGGAGCGGCTTGAATCCAAGCTTTGGCCTGAAGCGGCATGAGTTTTTCGCTAGCGCCCATGGCCAGAAAAGCCGAGGCGGTGGTCGCAACGGAGTTTGTGGGTGTGGCGGCGCCCGTAGCAGCTGGGGCCGAGGGAGTTGAGGTAACTGGAGTGATCCCAGGCGCTGATATTTGTAGCGACACGAGCGTGGCACTGGCTTGGGCTAAGGGGTCTATGGCGGAAACGCCCGCAGGTTTCTTACTTAGGAGTTGCTCTAGGTCCGCCAGGCTCACGGCGCTGGGCTTGATCGCCGTTTCGCTGGCAACGGGAAGGCCAAAAAGGGCCTGAACTGCCGCCTCGTCCAAACCTTGCGAGCGGGCAAAAACGGCCAAGCTGGCCATATCGGGAAGGGGAGCGTCGCTGGTAATAATATTGAGGCTGCTACCCAAAGGCAGCACCTGCAAACCTAAAGTATCGAGCGTCGGGGCGGCAACCGCTTGCCGTTGCGCTTTGAACATTTCCCCAGTCAAAACCTCGGCAAAACTGCTGCTTCCTGGTGGGGCATCACCTGTTACAGCAGCTGGCATCGCCCCATTTACCGCGGGAGAAGCAGTGGGGGTCGTTAAAAAACTCAAATTCGCGTCCATGGGATAAAGCATCCTAGAAAGAGCCACGGGTTGCGGCCATGCCCAATGCAATGCAAGAACCGTGACGGGACAGGTTTTGCCGCTTTGCCCCAACCCCCCGGAATTCAGCCCAGCTGTCAGGTAAGCGTGGCATGGAGATTGCTTTCATGCCTCTTTATGCAAGTCCAAATCCATGATTTTCCACTTTAAACCCACGAAATTGGCATAAACCAGACCATGAGCACGCTTAGCCTGTCGACGATTCGACAAAACTTATCCAAGTTCAACTTCAATGACCTGAGCATTCCTGCTTTGGTGTTGTTGATCATGGGTATGTTGGTTATTCCGCTGCACCCCATGCTCTTGGATATTTTGTTTACCTTCAATATCGCCGCGAGTGTGCTGATCATCATGATCGCCATCAAGGTTCGCAAGCCCCTCGAGTTCTCTTCGTTCCCTTCAGTGTTGTTGTTTGCCACGATGCTGCGCTTGGCGCTCAATGTGGCGTCTGCCCGGGTGATTTTGGTGAGCGGTCATGAAGGCCACGACGCCGCAGGAAAAGTAGTCGCGGCCTTTGGCGAGTTTGTCATCGGCGGAAACTACGTGGTCGGCTTTATCATTTTTGCGATTTTGATGATCGTGAACTTCTTTGTGGTCACCAAGGGCGCAGGCCGCGTCTCTGAAGTCAACGCCCGATTCACCTTGGATGCGATGCCCGGAAAGCAAATGGCGATTGATGCTGATTTGAATGCAGGCGTGATTGACCAAGACACTGCGCGTAAGCGCCGTGCTGAATTGTCCCAAGAGTCTGACTTCTTCGGTTCGATGGACGGTGCGTCTAAATTTGTCAGCGGTGACGCGATCGCGGCCTTGCTGATTTTGCTGATCAATTTGTTCGGCGGTCTGGCTATTGGCATTGGCCAACACGGTTTGTCCCTCAGCGAAGCCGGTCGTATTTACACCTTGTTGACGATTGGCGACGGCTTGGTCGCTCAAATTCCTGCCTTGTTGCTCTCCTTGGCCACTGCGATTGTGGTCACTCGGGTAACAACCTCCGAGTCTATGACTGAGCAGGCTGGAACCCAATTGGGTAACCCGTCGGCTTTGTTTGTCACCTCTTGCATCATGGCGATCTTGGGCCTGGTCCCTGGCATGCCCCATTTGGTGTTTATTGTTTTGGCAGCTGGAAGTGCTGCGCTGGGCTTTATGCTTTTGCGCCGCGACGCTGCGATTCAAACCCCGGAACAAAAAGCCGCTGAAGCCGCAGCCACCGCCAGCGAACAGCCCAAAGAATTGGATTGGGAAGACTTAGACCAAGTCGACCTCGTCGGCTTGGAAATTGGCTACGGGTTGATTCCTTTGGTCAACGCAGAAACCGGCGGCCAGTTGATGACCCGCGTCAAAGGGGTGCGTAAAAAACTCTCGGCCGAGTTAGGATTTTTGATTCAACCGGTGCGTATTCGCGATGCCTTGAATATCGACCCTGACAGCTACCACATCGTTCTTAAAGGCGTGATCCGAGGCCGTGGCAAAGTCAAAGTCGGTCGCGAAATGGCGATCAACCCTGGCCAAGTGTATGGAACCTTAGAAGGCGCTACTACAACCGAGCCCGCGTTTGGTTTAGAGGCCGTGTGGATTGAACCGTCACAACGTGACCACGCCCGGGCCTTAGGCTACACCGTGGTTGACGCGGCGACCGCCGTGGCCACCCATTTGAATAAAGTGTTGCGCGACAACGCCTCTGATTTGCTCAGCCACGATGAGGTGCAGCAGCTCTTAGAAAAACTCACCGCCAAATCCCCCAAATTGGTGGAAGATTTGGTTCCTGCCAAGTTGCCTTTGGGCGTTTTGACGCGCACTTTGCAAAGTCTCTTAAATGACGGCGTATCGATTCGCGACATGCGCACCATCATTGAAACGCTGTCTGAAGTCAGCAGCCAAACGCAAGACCCCGATCAACTCACCGCTTTGGTTCGCCCGCGCTTGGGCCGCATGATTGTGCAGGCCTTGGTGGATGAAAAAGAAACCTTATCGGTGATGACACTCGACCCCGGTTTGGAGCAGTTGCTCCACAACGTCTTGCAACAACAAGGCAGCGGCCAAAACATGGTGCTGGAGCCCGGACTGGCGGAGCGGTTGTTTGCGGCTTTGCGCGAAGGTTCTAAATCGGTCGAAGAGATGGGCCACAACGCCGTGTTGGTGGTGTCCCCCGCGATTCGCCCTTGGCTTTCCAAAGCCGTTCGCCATCGGGTCAACGAACTCATTATTCTTTCTTACGGCGAAATTCCAGATGACCAAGCCGTCAAAGTCATTCACACCGTGCACGCTGAGGCCAAGACGGCCGACGCAGTGTCCTGATCACCGTTTTATCCTTTTGTTTTAACAGGCCCCCACTATGGAACTCAAACGCATCCTCGCTAAGGACACCAAAAGCGCCACAGAACGTGCGATGGCTTTGTATGGCCGCAATGTACTGGTGATCTCCAACCACACCGTTGGCGGTCAGACCGAGCTCGTTGTGGCCTTGGATATTGAAGAGCAAAGCCTGGCCGCAACGATGGACGAGCCTTTGCATAAAGCCGCGCCCGCGCCTTCTTCAACCGACTTCATGTACCACATGGCTAAAGCCCAATCTAAGCCGGCGGCGGATGTGGAAATGGCTTCTGAAGTTCCCGGTAAAAAAGAACCGGTTTTGCAGCCGCAAGCCGATGAGCGCGATTACCTGCGCAGCCGTGAAATCATGAGCATGATTCGTGAAGAACTCGCGACCCTGCGCCGCGAGTTCAGCCTGAACCAAAAAACTTCGGGATGGGAAAGCAGTTTGAATCTCACACCGGAGGTCGAGTCCTTGTTGGCCTCGTTTACCCACTCGGGGATGCCCAACGGTTTGCGTACTTTGCTGCTTGACACCGTCAAAGACATGAAAACCTCCCAAGAGGCTTTGGCCGCAGTGCGAAGCCAGTTGGAGCAGGCCATGCGCCGCCCCAGCGTGGCTTTCCCACAAAACGGCGTGCATCTGATTGCCGGCCCCACCGGCGCAGGTAAAACCATGATGGCTTTGCGCTTGGCTAGCTACGCGGCTGACCAAATTGGCAATGAGAAAGTAGCCATCATTTGTTACAACGACGACCGCCTAGGCGCTTGGGAGCAGACTGAAGTCTTGGCTCGCCAGGCTGGAGTGGACTGTTTCCGCGCGGAAAACAGCGCTGCGCTGGGAACCGTTCTCAACAAGTTGGCTGATCGCGGCCTGATTTTGATTGACACGGCGGGCGCCCAGGTGCCTGAGCGGGTCGCTGAAATCCAATCGATTTGCCCGGCTTGCGTGGTTCACGCTTTGGTTGCGGCCGATTCATCGTCAGCCACTTTGCGCCGGACTTTGTGTACCTCTGGAATCCGCTGGAACAGCCTGATGGTGAGTAAGCTTGACGAGTCCGTCTTGCCTTGGCCCCTAGTTGAGTTTCTCTGCGATAATTTTTTATCTTTGTCGGCTGCAAGCGACGGAACCGACATGGCATCACTGCGACGCGAATTGGGCGTGGGCGAGCTGGTAGATATGGCCTTGGCCCAAATATCACGCAACCCAGAGTCAGTGGCAAAATCCCAGTGGGTCGAGACGCAGCCGGCCGCGATGCCCCATTTCGCAACCGCATTCCTTGGTGGAGCGCGTGGGCCTTTCAACTGAGCATATTTGTAAGTCAATAATGAAAAAGTCCAACCGTACAGAGGTCATCGGAGTCGCCAGCGGAAAAGGCGGCGTAGGAAAGACCACTGTGGCTGTCAATTTGGCGATTGCTTTGCGCAGTCTGGGTCACCGCGTCATGCTCTTTGATGCGGACTTGGGCCTGGCTAACTCCCAAATTGCGATGGGTTGTACCTGTCCGTTTAACTTAAGCCACTTTATGAGTGGTCAAAAAACCCTTCAAGAAATCACCGTCACCTCACGCCAAGGCGTGATCTTGGTGCCCGGTGCCTCGGGCGTAAAAGAAATGGCCTCGCTCAGCCGGGTTCAAACCTCGCACATCATTCAGGCCTTTAGCACCCTCGAAGACGAAATCGATTATTTGATTGTTGATATGGCAGCGGGTATTTCCCCTTCTGTATTGGCGTTTATGGCCGCTTGCCAGCGCCGTTACATCGTGGTGCGCGACGACCCGTCGTCAATTGCGGACGCCTACGGCACCATCAAAGTTTTGATCCAAGAATCCGACCTCAACGAAATTTACATCGTTCCCAATGCGGTTCTGAGCCAGGCCGACGGCCAAAACCTCTACAACCGCATTAACCAAGTGTGCGCTAAGTTTTTAAACCACACCACCGGTTATCTCGGCTCGATCGAGTACGACGAGATGGTGCAAGCCGCGCATAAAAAATACGAACCTGTGATGGAGTTCGCTCCGCGCAGCGTCAGCGCCCGCGACTTTAAGCGCTTAGCCAAAGCCACGACCCAAATTCCGCCGATCAAAAATCTCGCTGGCGGCCTGCAATTTTTTGTGGAGCGGCTGGTTCGCTCTCCAGACGCTGAGTAAGCCCACCTATGGCTTCAACCCGCTTATACGAAGAGGTACATAACGACAGCGAAGCGCTGGTTATGGCCCATCTTGGCATGGTCAAGCGGGTCGCCTTGCATCTCAAAGTGCGTATTCCGCCCTTCATGGAACTCGACGAACTCATCCAAGTGGGAATGATCGGGCTCTTAGAAGCCGCCCGTGCGTTTAACCCGACCAAAGGCATTGAGTTTGAAAGTTTTGCTTTAAGCCGTGTGCGTGGTGCGATCTTGGACGAGGTGCGCCAACTGTCATACCTACCGCGCTCTGCGGTTGCTTTTAACAAATCCGAAAACATGGCGACCAACGCCTTGGCCAGTGAACTCGGGCGGGCGCCGACCCAGTCGGAGCTTGCCGATCACATGGGCGACGACCTCGAAGAATTTCAAAAGAAGCGTGGCAACGCCAAGCGTTTTGAGACTTTCTCTATGGAAATCATGACCGATGAAGTCTTGGGCATTGCCGACGACCGCTCGCGCCAGCCCGATGCCATTGTGGAACACCAAGACTTTATGCGGGCCGTCACGGAAGCGATTGCCGAATTGCCTGAGCGCGATCAGCTGTTGATGTCGCTGTATTACGTTGAAGAGCTTAATTTGAAAGAAATTGGAGAAACCCTAGGGGTTTCCGAGTCCCGGATCAGCCAACTTTTAACCGCCATTGTCAAAAAGCTGCGCGTGAGCTTGCAAATTGAAGACAAAACGGCCAAAACAAACGCCCCCCGCCATGCAAGACTTTGACAAACCCAAAATCCTCAAGTTTTTACAAACTGCGTCGATATCTACTTTGTACACCAACCCAGTAGGAGATACCGACATGCGAGTGCAGTTCAAAGCGATGGAGTCTTATGGCTCAGATAACTTGGCTTCCCAGGCGTCAGTGGCTAATAACGTAGCCCTGATCCAGATGCTTTTTGACGGATTGATTGATGCAGTCGTCGCCGCCCAAGGCCATATGGCGCATAACGCGATCCAAGAAAAAGGCAAGTGCATTGCCCGCGCCAGCCGCATTGTGATTGGTTTGCAAGGGGTTTTGGATTTCAACAAAGGCGGCGATCTGGCCCGCAATTTGAATGATTTGTATACCTACGTCACGCGCCGTTTGATTCATGCAAACGCGCACAACGATATTGAAGCTTTGAAAGAAGTGCACGGTTTGATGACCGAGATTCGCTCAGCCTGGCAAGAAGTGCCGGCCCTGTTGCCAACTCGCGCTATCGAGCAAGTGCATTAACCGCCCACAGCAGCGGGTCGCAGCCAAGGAGCTGCGGGCTGTGAAAGGCTAAGGTTTTATGCGGGCCACTTTCGAGTGGCCTTTACAGGTTGGTATATTCCCCGGGAATCATCAACCGTCCTAAAGGGAGTTCCTATGTTTGGTATCTTTGGTGTTGTCTTCATGAACGTCTGCGTCTTCGGCAGCTTCATTGTCGGCGGCGGAAGTTTGGCCCCTTTTATTCACGCCGCTCCGATTGAGGGTTGGTGTATTTTGGGTTCAGCCATCGGCGGTATGTTGATCGGTAACAGCCCAGACGTTGTTAAAGCCGTATTCGCCGGCATTGGCCGTACCTTCAAGGGCGCCAAGTACCACAAGGATGACTACCTCAATACCATTTTCTGTGTTTCTAAAGTCATGAAGGTTCTCAAAAGCGAGGGCGCGGTGGCCTTGGAAGCTCATATCGAGACACCAGAATCAAGCGCGATTTTTAGCGAATACCCCAAAATTTTGGCTGACCACGCTTTGTTGCACCTCATTACCGACACCGTGCGTTTGATGGTGGTGTCGCAGGGAACTTTGAGCCCCATGGCAGTTGAAGAAGTGATGGACAGCTCTATTAAGACCCACCACCACGACGAACTCAAAGCCTCGGATGCGATTGCCACACTGGCTGGCGCTTTGCCTGCGCTGGGTATCGTTGCCTGCGTGATGGGTGTGGTGAAAACCATGGAGCAGATTGACCAACCGCCCGCCATTCTGGGCGGTTTGGTGGGTGCGGCGCTGGTGGGAACGTTTATTGGCGTTTTCTTGGCTTACGGATTCTTCGAGCCCTGGGCCAAACGTTTGTCACAAATCATTGAAGACGAGGCCTGTATGTATGGCGTCGTCAAACAAATCATTATTGGAACCATGCACGGCCATCCCATGCCTTTGATTTTGGAAGCCGCTCGCGTGTGTATCAGCCACCATAACCAACCCAGTTTTGCCGAAGTCTTTGACGGATTGCGAGGCAAATAAGTATGGCGACAGCTGAAGCGGGCCCTGCTGAGCCGGACGATCTGCCGACTCCGCCTGCTGCTGCGGGCGGGCCCGAAGGCGGCGCTGAAGCTGCCGCTCCGGAAGCCGAGGCGCTTGCGCCGATTATTGTTAAGAAGATTGCTGCCGGTCACGGCGGAGCCCACGGCGGCGCTTGGAAAATTGCGCTCGCTGACATGATGACGGCGATGATGGCCTTCTTCTTGTTGATGTGGATTTTGGGAGCCACCAATGACTCGCAGCGTAAAAGTGTGGCCGATTACTTCAAGCCCACCTCCCAAAGCCAAATCACCATGGGCGCACTCGCAGGCTCCAATGGTATTTTGGGTGGCCGCTCCATCATTGACCCTGACGGCTTTCCCTATACCGCGAAACAAACCGCAGCCATGGAGCGTTTAACGCCCCGATCTGAAGGCGGCCCGACTGAAAACGACCCCTCGCCCAACAGCGAGAACGCCCGCGACAACGACGCAAAAACCCAAAAACAATCCCCCGGCCAAGGCCAAGGATCGTCTGACGGCGAAGGTTCAGGCGCGGGAGCGGGAACCGCAGCGGCTGACAACGCCAACTTCGAGAAGCTAGAAAAAGAAGTCAAAGCTCAGCTCGCAGAAAATCCCAACCTCGACCAAATCAAAGACAAAGTTCAGTTTGTGCGCGACAAAGAAGGGCTGCGCATTGAAGTCATCGACAAAGCCGACTTTTCGATGTTCCCCTCCGGAACCACCAAGCTGCAGCCCCAGGCTAAAGCCTTGTTAGCAGAGATCGCAAAAACATTGGCTGCGATGCCCAACAAGGTGAGCGTACGCGGTCACACCGACAGCGTTCCCTTTGCCCGCGACGGACGCAACAACTGGTCGCTCTCCGCCGAACGGGCAGAAACCACGCGCTCCGTGCTTCAAAAAAGCGGCATTAAAGAATCTCGCTTTACCCAGATTGAAGGCGTAGCCGACAGCGCGCCCTACAACCCCAACGACCCCAAAGACCCCCGCAACCGGCGCGTCAGCATCACGATTAAAAATCAGGAGTGAGGTCGCTTCACTAGCAGCCCTTGTACTCCCGCTTGATACAGGTTTGCGCTAAGCGTTGGGCGGTGGCGATTTGGGTGGGGCTTAATTCCTCGGAAACGACGGCTAATTGCTTTTTGGCTTTGGCGTGACCGGCGGCGTTGGCCAAGATAAACCACATGGCTGCCTGACCGAAGTCGCGGGTGAAGCCTTGGCCGTACATGTTCATCATGCCGAGTTTGTATTGCGCTTTGGGCTCATTCTGTTCGGCCGCCAGCATCAGCCACTTGATCCCTCGGGCGTAGTCTTGCGGAACGCCTTGCCCGAAGGCGTACATTTCGCCCAATAGCGACTGCGCCTCGCGGTTGCCCTCATTGGCGACAATGCGCCACAGTTGCACTGCGGTTACATAGTCTTTGCGCTGGTAAGCCTCATACCCATCTTCCCAAGGGCCAGCGTTGGCCAAGTTTGCGACCAAACTTAAAGTGACGGCCAATACAGTCAAGCTGCGTTTTACAAATGGTTTCATCGCGACGGATTTAATGGTGATTGCTAGGGGAACTTATTTTTGCAGGTGACACTTGGGCAGTGGCTCCAGGTCCTGCTACCGCTAATGCTGCTTGGGCGTTGGCCGTGTTAGCAGCATCAGCCGCCGCTGCAGCGGCACGGTATAAGGTGTTGATACACGGAAGTTTTTTCAGCATCTCGACCCACTCTTGGTCGTAGGGCAAGCCCATCCAGTCGTTGAGGTGTTTTAAGGCGTCTGTGCACTTCTTGATTTCATCGCGAGCGTAGTCAATTAGGCTGAGCTCCTCGGCCGTC
>Ga0247844_1001243_pt1 | contig 48592 bp, 39 predicted proteins | sample LaCtaG_FD_192421 | JGI IMG/M metagenome (GOLD analysis project Ga0247844, IMG submission 192421) | Freshwater microbial communities from meromictic Lake La Cruz, Castile-La Mancha, Spain - LaCruzMarch201714.5m_1 | ecosystem: Environmental > Aquatic > Freshwater > Lake | place: Spain: Castile-La... | reverse complement strand
TAGGCATACATGCCACGGATCAGGGTCTCGGTCACCATGTGCTCGGTGTCGCCCACCTCACGCCCACCCATCTCCACCAAGGTACGGTGCTCTGGTTTGCTCTCAAAGGCCTGCTGCGAAAACTCGATCACCTCGCCGTCGTCTGCCGACACAAAACCGGCCGGGCCGAACAGATTGGCCTGGCGCAGGCGGCGTGCGCTCATCTCGGGCGTGTCGTCCTCAAAGCCAAAGTGTGTCCAGACAAAGTCAAAGGCGCCGTGGCCGTCGGGCTGAATGTGGCGCGTCGACACGCTGTTGACCTGCTGCTGAAAGATCACGCTGGGAAACAGGGTCATCATCACGGCCGAAGGCCCGCCCCACCAGGCCTCGGGCACGATGTCCAGAAAACTCGGGTCATGGAGATCCATGGCCGCCTTGAAACTGCTCACCTGGGTCACTTGCGAGGCCGCGCCGCTGGCCTGGCCCGCGCTGCCCCGGGTGGAGATCATGGCGGCATGACGGTGGTGCGCATCCATGCGCAGCTCAGACTTGTTGTCGGCCCGCCACAGGCCGAAGGTGACGAACCAGGTGTGCAGCAGGCCCGGGTGGTAGGGGTCCTTGATGTTCTCCTGCATCAGCTTCCAGTTGCCGGGAATGCGCTGGCGGTTGTAGCCCAGCGCCACCAGCTTGCGGCCGTTGAACAGGCGGTCAAAATAGCCCAGGATGGTGGGGCCCATGTAGTCTTCCAGCGACTCCACCCCATGGTCAAAGGCGGCGAACACCACGCCGCCCCTGCTGGCCACCTTCAGGATCGTCAGGCCGTGGTCGTTGGGGTCAAAGTCAGCCGGCATGCCGCCGTTGACCTGACCGCCCTGGCGCACGCCGCGCCGGAACGGCACGCCCAGCAGATCACCCTTGAGCGAGTATGTCCACTGGTGGTAGGGGCAGACGAATTCCTTGCGGTTGCCGTGCCGTTCGCGGCAGAACTGCATGCCGCGGTGGGCGCAAGCGTTTTCAACCACATGCACCTGCCCGTCCTGGGTGCGGGTCATGATGACCGAGCGTTCGCCCACCACAGTGCGCTTGAAATCACCCGGGTTCGGAATCTCTGCCTCCAGACCGACGTAGCTCCAGTGGCCCTGGTAAAAAAAACGATCCAGTTCCTTGCGGTGCCGAACCTCATCGGTATAGACAGCAAAAGGGATGCGACTGGTGTCGTCGCGTTCCCAATGAAGGGGCTGGGCAGGGCTCATGCGGGGCGCTCCGGAACAGACAGGCCCGTATCATGGCATGGTCTGCCCTCCTACAATGCGCGTCCGCTCCTACGCTGCTCTCACGCCGCTCCCCATGCTCCAATTTGACCTGCTCGCCACCGACCCAGACAGCCATGCCCGGCGTGGCCGCCTGACCCTCAACCATGGTGTGGTGCAAACCCCAATCTTCATGCCGGTGGGCACCTACGGCACGGTCAAGGGCGTGATGCCGCGCAGCTTGGAGGAGATGGGGGCGCAGATCATTCTGGGCAACACCTTTCACCTGTGGATGCGCCCGGGTCTGGATGTGGTGGCGCAGTTTGGCGGCCTGCACGCCTTCGAGAAGTGGGACAAACCGATCCTGACCGACAGTGGTGGTTTTCAGGTGTGGTCGCTGGGCGAGATGCGCAAAATCAGCGAAGAAGGCGTGCGCTTTTCTTCGCCGGTCAATGGCGACAAGCTGTTTCTCACGCCCGAGATCAGCATGCAGATCCAGACCACGCTGAACTCGGACATCGTGATGCAGTTTGACGAGTGCACGCCGTATGTGTCGGTCGAGCCCAAGACCAAGGGCCAGATCACCACCGAGCGCGAGGCCCGACTCTCCATGGACTTGAGCCTGCGCTGGGCCCAGCGCTGCCAGGCGGAGTTCGCGCGCCTGCAGAACCCGAACGCGCTGTTTGGCATCGTGCAGGGCGGCATGTTTGAGCACCTGCGCGACGAATCATTGGCCGGGCTGGAGGTGCTGGACTTTCCCGGCATCGCCGTCGGCGGCCTGAGCGTGGGTGAGCCCAAGGCCGACATGCTGCGCCTGCTGCAGCACGTCGGACCCCGCTTGCCCAAGCACAAACCCCATTACCTGATGGGGGTGGGCACGCCTGAAGACCTGGTGGCCGGCGTGCAAAACGGCATCGACATGTTTGACTGCGTGATGCCCACCCGCAACGCCCGCAATGGCCACCTGTTCACCCGTTTTGGCGACCTGAAAATCCGCAACGCCCGCCACAAAGCCGACGCCGGCCCGCTGGACTCTACCTGCAGCTGCTACACCTGCGCCGGCCACACCCGGCCAGACGGCAGCGTGTCGGGTGGTTTTAGCCGGGCTTACCTGCACCACCTCGACCGCTGCGGCGAAATGTTGGGCCCCATGCTGGCCAGCATCCACAACCTGCACTACTACTTGAACCTGATGCGCGAGGTGCGCGAGGCGCTGGACGCCGCTCGCCTGAGCGCTTTTGTGGCGCAATTCCACGCCGACCGCGCACGCGGGGTGTGAGCCACCGCGCTGCAGACCGTGGCTAGCTTTGGCGGGTAAACACCGTCAGGACGCCGGTGTAGGCGTACAGGTGGTCATGGGCGATTTCACCGGCCGCAAAAAACCCGACCAAGGGCACGTCGCCCAAGGCCCTGCGGATGATCTGCAGCTCGGCGCTGGCACCGCCAAAATGCGGGCCACCGCGCCCGGTGCAACTGACGTAAATGGCGCCCGCAATGCCGCGTGCCGGGTGCGGCGCGGCCTCAGCCTCTGAGGCACGCAGCGCTGTTGCAGCCTCCATCGCCATCTCCTGCGGCTCCAGCTCTTCGCGGATCTCGGCACAAACGCGCATCAGGTCGGCCCGCGCTGCCTGCACATTGCGTTGGCAAAACGCCAGCTGCATGCCCTCCTGCAGCCGGTCTGACACCGCCACGCCGCGGCGACCGGGGTCCAGACCAATCAGGTGGCGCACCAGCACGTCTTTGCCAAAATTGCCAGTCCGGCCCACCGCGGCGCTGTCGCCATACGCACCGCCGGCAAGCGGTGCTGGCACCAGGCCAACCAGCGTGGCTCTTACAGCCTTCAGTGCGGTTTCCGGCTGCGCCAGCGACACCTTGAGTTCGCGCAGCATCACATCCAGTGCCGGCTCGTTGTCAAGCGTCAGCGCCACATTGTCTTGCGCACTGGTGACCTGATGCGCCCGCGCCAGGGGCAGGCAGCCTTGGGTCACCCGAGAGATCAGGTTCACCCCTTCAGCAAAGGCCACGCCACTCAGGCCACCCTGAAACACACCACTGGCCGCCCCCTGACCACGAATATTGCCATTGCCGCCCACCGCAAACTGCACGGTACCCAGGCGGCTCGACGACAGGCCGCCAAACAGATAGCCGGACGCCGTGCGCCCCGCCATTTCATGAATGAGCTCGGCCAGCTCAGGGCCGGCGGGGTCGGCGTGTACCAGGGCGGTGTGAGCCTCAAAGCCCAGGCCCAGCGGCGCGACACCAGAAAACACCCGGTACTGGTCGGGCGGCAATTCGCAAAGCATCACGGCCAGCGCCGGCTCATCAAAATACTCCACATTGTTGGAGGCAATGCCCACACCGACGGTGCCCGACCAGTCGGTGATCTCGGGCAGTTCACCACTCAGGTGGGCCAGAATCTCCTGGGCCTGTGGCGCGTAATGGTCGGTGATGTAGAGCAAGGCCAGCGTGGGTGCGTTGGCGTAGCCGTGCAGCGCCATCTGCGCACGCAGCTGGGCAAGTACCAGGCCAGCCGCCATGCGCCACTGCGGGTGAGTGGCGTGGCCGTAAGGAAATAACTTCATGCCTTGATTTAACCCTAGCCTGTCAGCGACTTCTAGGCGCCGGTTTCTTTGAGACTTTTCGGGCTACAGCCCTTGTCGCAGCTGCATTGTTTGCTACTTTTTTTGTAGCTTTCGGTGCTGGCTTGACGGCACCTGCTGCCGGGTTGCTAACGGCATCGGCGGCGCTGTGCTTGGCCACATCCTTCATGGCTGTGGCCGCAATTTGCTGAAACTGCTGCGTCAGCGCGCCCCACAGCTGCGTGGGGTCCACCAGACCCGCCGAGGCCTTAGCAGCAGGCTTGCCAGACCGACGCTCTTTTTTTGCGGCAAGCTCTGCCGCTGTCGCCGCCTCTGCAGCGCTGTGCGCAGCGGCCGCCGCTTTTTCGCGCTCGTGCCTCGCCCCCGAATCGACCGGGTCGGCGGCCTTCGGCTTGAACGAGTTAGCGAGGTCACCCATGTTGACATTCATGCCCTTGAGCGCGGCGAGGGTCATTTTTTGCACCTCCAGCGCCAGCACCGTGGCGCCAAGTGCCTTGGAGTTCTGATCCAGCCAGAAATGCACCGCCTTGAGCTCGCTGATGCGCTTGTCGAGCTCTTCCACATCCAGAGTCGGCGCGATCCAGCTGGCCATGTTGGGCATCTGCGGCATGGGCTGGGAGGCGCCTTTGGTCAAATTTTGCAAAAAGTCAAAGCCCGGCACAAATTTGCCAAATCCCTCACTCGGTGAATCGCTCATGGTGCTCCTATCAGCTTGCCCACATCGGGCTGCCCACAGCTTAACCCAAGACACGGTGGGCGCCAGCCAGTCACTATCAAGCCAAGTGGTAGGCGGCTGCACCCGGCCTACACTGCTCAACTCAGCAGAATTCCCAGGTGATGCGCCATGCTCCAGCACTTTGCCCAACTCGCCCAGGCCTACCGCGCCTTGCTGGAAGACGCGATAAAACAGCCACCTGTGCTGCCCGGCGACCTGTACCCCGCCGAGGCTGACCCGCCCCAAGCAGATGCGCCGGTGTGTCTGGTCTTTTCACCGCACCCGGACGACGAGGCGCTGGTCGGCGGCCTCCCCCTGCGGCTGAGGGCCGCGGGCTGGCGGGTGGTCAATGTGGCGGTCACGCTGGGCAGCCGGCTGGATCGGCGTGCGGCGCGTTGGCAGGAACTGCAGGCGAGTTGCCGGGTGCTGGGGTTTGAGTTGGTGGCGGCATCCAGCGCGCCCGGCACGGGCCTGGAGGGCATTCGCACGGCGGAGCATGCCGCGCAACACCCCGACTGGCGGGCCGCCGTTCAGCGCGTCATTGAATTGATGGCGCGGTACCAGCCTAGGGTGGTGGTCTGCCCCCATGAGCTGGACGGGCATGATGTGCACATGGCCACCTCGCAGTTGGTGCTGCAGGCCTTGGCTGGGGTACCGGCGCTCTCGCCGCACCTGCTGCTGAGCGAATACTGGAACACCCAGCTACAGCCCCAGCTGATGGTGAGTCTGACGGACCAGCAGGTCGGTCAAATGATGCTGGCCACCGCCCTGCACGTGGGCGAGGTCAGCCGCCAGCCCTACCACCTGACGCTGCCGGCCTGGCTGATGGACAGTGCCCGGCGGGGCGCAGAGCGGGTAGGCGGGCCGGGCGCGGCAGCCAGTGGCATGGCCTACGCCGCGCTTTACGGCTGGCGCCGCCGGGTAGGGTCTGATTGGGTGGCGATGGCGCCGCGCCTAATGCTTGCCGATGACGACGTGGGCGCGCTGTTTGGCGGCTGAGCCCGATGCGCGGGCGTTGGTGAGCCCGAACCCAAAGTCGGCGGAACCTTGGGCTGTACAGCGTCTAGTTCGTTGCTCATTTTCAAAATATGGCCAAGAGGCTTGCGCCCGTGCCAGAGCACATAACCCTTTCGCAACTCAGGCGTGTCGTCATCACCAGGCCAGGTGGCGGCGAAGGACCAGAGTTCATCTCTGGTCTGCTTGGCAGCCTTGAGTTGGGCCCACACCTCGTTCAGGTGGCCGAACGGAAGATTGGGCACTGCGTTCAGCGGGTCGTACACCATCTCTCTTGACTCGATCTCCTCAATAGTCAACCGCTCCAGCAGGTGCTCCGTCTTTACTTTGAAAACTGCCTCCTCCCGCTTTCGTGCCGCTCGGCGGTCATTCAGCAGTTCAGCGCACTTCATCCACCAGACCACAGGCCAGAAAAACACAACGCTCAAGACTACCAGCACGGGTGCAATCACCCAAGCCCGAATGCGGTACCACAGCCTTTTTCGCTCCGGGTGCTGCTCTTCCATCAGCCAGGTGAGGATTTGGCCTTGTGGCAGGTCATGACGGTGTTGCCAAAGATGGGCAGCGACAGTAATCACCAGCGTCAGGACCCCCAAAACCAGGTATAGGAACTGGGCCGGGTTCATTCCAAACACAGGATTAAGGGAACCCAGGCCCAAAGTGATCACGTCTGCTCTCCTTGCTCAGTCCCGCCCGCACCGTGCGTGTTCGCCCATCGGGCGGACGGAAAATGAGTCATCGAACCTGCCGTGTAGCCGTGGTGCTTCGAATCATCTGGCGTGGCTTGCCCGTTCTGCTGCACCCAGCTACAGCGAATCACGCCTTGCTCAAACGCCAGCATCTCGTCACTCTCGTAGACACTGCCGTAGCCCATATGTCGGTAATGCAGACGCTGCCCTTGCGGTATGCGGATGGTGCCTGTGTACCAGTGCGCAAACACCCTTTCGGGGTGGCCTGGGAACACCGACTCCAAACTGACAACGCTACCGTCCATCAGCGTGCCAGTCAGTTTCAACAAGTACAGTCGACCAGCCACGATTTCCCACCTGCCGACATAAGCACGCCAAAGCGCCGTGCAGTTGAACTGGAACTCTGGCTTGCGCCCACCCATGGCGAAATAGTCGGCCAGTGGCTCTGTGCACATGGTCACATCCTCCCCTTGGTATCGCAGCTGCTCACCTATTTGTGCAGTCATTTTTCAAAACCTCCAACATTGAGTCTGTATTGACGATTGGCAGGATGTCTTGCTGTAGTGCTGTGCTGGGCGCCTGGAACTTGTACGGTCATGGCTTAAGCCGGCGTTTAGATTTTGTTAGCGCCTATTCTCCGACTCACCAAGATCACCTGCTGAGCCCGAAAAGATGGAGGAAGTGAAGCCGGGACTGGATGAGTTCACAGTCTTTGGGGCTCGCACCGTGAGCCTTGATGGACTAAGATGGAACAAAAAAACGGCATTAAAACAAACAGGAGACCTACCGTGAGTCTATCGTCAGACAAGACCAGCCGTGCGTCAGGTTGCGCGGCGGCGCGGTATGTTTAGCCAAGGTCTCATGTCGGTGGCAAGCTTGCCGCATCCCACAAAAACGGAACGGGGCCATAAACTGCCCGGCATGAGTTCTATCAAACCCCTGTCAGACCTTAGCAGCGCAGCTGACCCGGCCACGTTTACGCGACGCGTGCTGCTGGCCGTGAGCGGCCTGACGCCACAGATCGTGACCGAAACGCTGTACGCACTGGCTTCAGACGAGTATGCGCCCTTCATACCAACCGAGGTGCACCTGATCACCAGCGCAGAGGGCGCCCGCCGGGCCGAGCTGTCGTTGCTGAGTGACGACATGGGCTGGTTCCACAAGCTCTGCTCGGATTACCACATGCCCGGCATTCAATTTGACCGCAGCCACATCCACGTGATGCGTGATGCCCAGCGCCAGCCCATGCAAGACATTCGCAGCCCGCAAGACAACCGGGCCGCAGCAGACTTCATCACCGCCCATGTGCGCAGCATCACAGCCGACGCCGGCTGTGCCCTTCATGCCTCCATTGCCGGCGGGCGCAAGACCATGGGTTTTTACCTGGGCTATGCCTTGTCGCTTTACGGCCGCCCGCAAGACCGCCTGAGCCATGTGCTGGTGAGCGAGCCCTTTGAGTCAAGCTACGACTTCTTTTACCCCACACCCTATAGCCGAGTCTTGCAAACGCGTGACGGCCAGTTGGCAGACACCGCCAGCGCCGTCGTCACCCTGGCCGAGATCCCCTTTGTCAGCTTACGGCACGGCCTGCCCACCGCGCTGCTGACCGGGCAGGCCAGCTTCAACCAGACCGTGGCTGCCGCCCGGGCAGCCATGGCACCACCCGAATTGCTGCTGGATCTGCCGCGCCAGCGCATTTTGGCCGCTGGGCAGGAATTGACCCTGCCCCCCGCAGAACTGGCACTGCTCTCAGTCTTCGCCCGCCATGCCCTGCAAGGGCGCGAACCACTGGCCGCGCCGGCAAAAGGTGCAACAGATGCACCCTGGGCTAAGCGTTATTTGACGGAATACAAGCGCATCACCGGCTCTCTGGCCGACATTGAGGCCACCGAACGCGCCCTGCGCGACGGCATGGACGGCGACTATTTTTCACAGCGTAAATCCAAGCTCGACCGTCGACTGAAAACTGCTCTCGGTCCCGGCGCCGAACACTACCGCATCCACGACGGCGGAACCCGTCCGGGTAAATACAGCTTGATCTTGCCGCCAGGATCGATAAGATTCTTGGCAGATGTGGCGTCCAAGGAGGAAATTTGATGACCATGCGTGAATCCGATTTATTGGCAGCATCATGTCGCGTCGCTTTAGCGGCCTATCTGCACGACCTTGGCAAGTTTGCAGAGCGCGCCAGGATTGATGTGCCCAAAGATGCGCTTGATGCGCACGTCACCCAATACTGCCCGCAGCGCTTCAATGGCCCAAGTGACAAGCGGGGATACCACACCCACAAACATGCAGCCTACACCGGTTTGGCGTTCGATTTGGTCGAAAGCACCGCACCTGACTTGATTCAGGGCGAGATGCATCCCTTCATCAACCGCAGTCAATTGCAGGCCGACCATACCCAGGCAACCGACTCATTGATCAACGCGGCAGCAGCCCATCACCGACCAGCAACTTTTCTGCAGTGGATCATTGCCACAGCAGACCGTGTGGCCAGTGGTTTCGAGCGGGACGAGTTCGATAAATACAACGAATCCAAAGACGAAAACACCGAAACGGCTACGGGACGCAATCATTACCAGGCGCGCCAGCTTTCGCTGTTTGAGCAAATTCGGCTAGACGGTAAGCTACAAAAGGTCACGGCCAAGGACTTGGAGTGGCGCTACCCACTCAAGGCGCTTTCCCCATCCGCCATATTCCCGCAAAAGCGCAAGGAATGTGAGCCCAGTGAGGACGGCCAGGCTCAGGCCGAATACAAGTCGTTATGGCGTGAATTTCTAGTCGCACTTGAAAGCATCCCAAAATCGCACCGTAGCAACTGGGCCCTATGGCTGGATCACTTCGATACCGCGTGGATGACCTTTACACACGCCATTCCCGCCGCCACCGCCTTTGGCATAAAGCCCGAGGTTTCCCTTTATGACCACAGCAAAACCACTGCGGCGCTGGCTACGGCGCTTTGGCGCTGGCATGAAGACTCCAAACAAATTGGCGAGCCAGCCGCTAACCAACTGAAAGAACGCAGCGACTGGAACGCCGACAAATTTTTGATGATTCAGGGCGACTTTTTTGGCATACAGGACTTTATCTTTGCCGACGGCAGTCAAACCAACAAGGCCGCCGCCAAACTGCTGCGCGGGCGCTCATTTCAGGTTTCCCTGTTCACCGAGTTGGCCGCGCTGAAGGTGCTGGACGCACTGTCATTGCCCCCCACCAGTCAAATTACGAACGCGGCAGGGAAATTTTTAATCGTGGCACCCAACACCCCCGATGCACGCGCCCAGCTAGAAGCCGTTCGTACCGAGATCAACCAATGGTTCTTACAACAAAGCTTCGGTTTGGCTGGCTTGGGGCTGATAGGTAAACCAGCCAGCTGCAACGACTTTTTAAAAGGACGTTTTGGCGCATTGCAAAAGAGCCTGTTCGCCGAGCTGGAGCGCGCCAAGTTACAACGCTTTGACCTCACCGCACCGGGTAACCCAGTGTTTGATGTGGACTACCCGCACGGCATTTGCCAGTACAACGGGCGTTTGCCCGTTGACGACTCGTCACAAAAATCAGCCGCGCTATCAAGAGACCAGATCACGCTGGGTAGCGTGCTAACCCGCGAAGACCGGCTCCTGATCGTGCGCGACCCCGCCGTGTTGACAGGCCGCAGCCTCCGGACCTTGGAAGTACCAGTTTTTGGATACGGTGTGGCTTTCACGCAGAACGAGGAGGTCACTGGCAAGTTTGGTGCGCTAGCGCAAGACGGCACCCTGCAGCGTTGCTGGGATTTCAGCCTGCCCGTGAGCCTGACCGACACCCTGTGGCATGGCTATGCCCGGCGCTTTATCAATGCCTACGTGCCACGGTTTACTGCGGTCGACTTGCAAACCAGTGACAAATACGTGGGCTTAGAGAATGAAGTTACCGCTGATGACTTGCGCTTTGAGGCAGGTAAAACTCTGAACCATATTGCCTGCGAAGACCGCACGCCACGACTTGACAAAGATGGACAACAAAGCGGCTGGCAGGGGCAAGTTGCACTCATGACGATCAAAGGCGATGTGGACAATTTGGGCACCATCTTCCAGCAAGGCCTGCTGGAGCCCACCTTCGCCAAAATGGCTGCGCTATCGCGCCAAATGAATGCGTTTTTTGCCATCTGGTTGCCAGCTGTTTGCGCCAAAGAATATCCCAACACCTACACCGTGTTCGCTGGCGGTGACGACTTTTTCCTGATCGGACCTTGGCACATGACGCAAAAACTGGCTGTGCGCATGGCCACTGAATTCAAAACCTACGTGGCCGACAACCCGGGCATCACTTTTTCGGCAGGCATGGTCATGACTAAACCGGGCTTGCCCATGCAGACCCTGGGTACCCAGACAGAAGAGGCATTGGGTGCTGCCAAAGGCACCGACAAGAACGCACTGATGCTTTTCGGCGAGAGGGTGAGCTGGCCTGACTGGGCGCTCGTGCAAGCCGCGCAAGTACAACTAGACCAAGTGTGCGAAAACTACGAGCTTTCTCGGAGCTACGTTTACGGCCTGATGTACCTCATCGACCTGTCCAGCGACAAGAGCAACCCTGAACACGCCATGTGGCGCAGCCGATTTGCCTACCGAACAAGGCGGTACGTGGTCGACAAAATTCGAGACCCTGAAATGCGACAGCGTGCGCAGACAGAATTATCAGTGGCGCTGGGCGAGAAAGGAATCAACGCCCTGGGCACGCGATACCGCATTCCCCTTTTCAATCATTTTTACCATCAACGTTAAGGAGCTATGAGCATGGCAAGTAATTACGGAGGTGGCTACGCGCAGCAACGCGCTGGTGGCCCTGGCCAGGGCGGTTATGACCGACAAAGTACGCCAAGTGCCATGATCGCTTTGTCTGATGTCAAGTTGCAACTACCTGTGTCAGTTGAGCTGTTCTCAAGCATTGCCGAAGACAAGGCAAAAATTGTGGCGGCAGCTGGTGGCGGGCGGAACAATAGGGCCACCCAACTGCGCAAGTTCTACGATGAATTGGTGATGTGGTTTGACAAGGTTAACCACGAGCGCACTAAGGAGGCCAAGGTCAGCAAATACGCCGAGGTTGCCCCCTTCATCAAAATGATGAAGGCCAAAGTGGCTTATGCCAAAGGACGTGACCACGTCGACACTTGCTTTGAGCAAATGTTCTCAAATCTTGTTGGTCAAATTGACGGCCCAGACACACTAAAACACGCCAAATTATTCATGGAAGCCTTCATGGGCTTCTACAAAGTTCACGGGGAGAAATAAGCCATGCCGCAACTCACGAATATCACCACCATTACTGCAACGCTGGAGCTGGTTACCGGTCTGCGCATCGGCGCGGGCGACAGCGAAATGCACATTGGCGGCGTCGACAACACTGTCATCAAACACCCGCACACCCAATCGCCATACATACCCGGCTCCAGCCTCAAGGGAAAAATGCGCAGCCTGCTGGAGTGGCGTAGCGGTGCGGTTAAAGAAGAAGCACTGGGCTGGAAGGACTATGAGAAAGCCAGCGGCAGTGTGCAAGCTGAGGTCAAACGCATTCTGCAACTCTTTGGCATCAGCGGCGATGCCAAGCTGGGCGTAGAGCAAATGAACACAATGGGTCCAACCCGCATCTCGTTTTGGGACTGCAACCTAAACCCAGAATGGGAAGCGCAAATCCGCGAGGACAACTTTGCGTTGACCGAAGTCAAGAGCGAGAACCGCATCAACCGGATCTCAGGTGTCGCCGAGCACCCACGCCAGACCGAGCGCGTGCCCGCCGGTGCGCAATTCGACTTCCGCCTTTCGGTCAAAAAACTGGCCGGTGATGGCGACGATTTACTCAACACCGTGCTGCAAGGCCTCAAACTGCTGGAGCTAGACAGCGTCGGCGGCTCAGGCTCACGTGGCTATGGCAAAGTGAAATTTGTCAAGCTGAAAGTTGATGGTTTGGATGCCCAGGAGCGCCTGGATGCCATTCAACCGTTTGGAGGGTGAATCATGCGCAATGCCTTGCTGACGCAAAAAATACTTGAGACGGTTAGCCAACTGCCAGACGATCAGGCCCGCGAAGTGCTCGACTTTGCCACATTCGTGTCGCAGCGCATTCGACTGAGTGATTGGCATGACCTGCAAAACGCCCAGCTCACTGCGCTCACCGAGCTGTGGGACAACGACGAAGACGAGGTCTGGAATGAAGCTTGATGCTGGCTCGATTGTGTTGGTGCCCTTCCCCTACACCGATTTGTCTGCTTCCAAAAAGCGCCCCGTGCTGTTGTTGACTGACACCAATGCGCGTGGCGACTTCATCGCAATGGCACTTACATCCAGGTCGCAAACCGATCATGCCGTCGCCATCCCGGGTGGGCCATTGCCGCTGGGTGGTGTACTGGTCACCGATAGCTGGGTACGTACAGACAAAATAATCACCTTGCGTCAAACGGTTGTGTTTAAAGTCATGGGCCGTATCGATGCACAAACGCGTTTGAAATGCGTTCAGCAGTTGTGCCACGCTTTGAACTCGGTGGCTTGAATGCGAACCTACGGATACACCCTGCGCCCTTTAAGCGCCTTTGGAACACCACTGGCCGGTGATACGCTGTTTGGCCAGTTGTGCTGGACGCTGCGCCACCAGTTGGGCAATCTCCGCCTGGGTGAACTGCTGCAGGGATACACCCACGGCAGGCCCTTTGTGGTGGTCGCCGACGCCGTACCAGCCGGGCATTTACCACTACCCAACGTACCGTCCAGATTGTGGGCTAGCTCGGAAAATACCGACCGCAAGGCGCTGAAGAAGAAAAGGTGGCTACCCAGGGCAGCACTGAATGAAAGCTTTTCCGAATGGCAGGCCCGCGCACTATCTGATAGCGAAGCCGCAGCGCCATGGCTAAAGCAGTGGGCAGAAGTTAGCAAGCATCGCAACACCCATGGCAGCAGCCAAACGGAGCGCGCCCAGCCTCATAACACCATCAACCGCCAGACCGGCACTACGGGCGAAGGCCAGTTTGCGCCCTATGCCATGCCGCAAATATGGTTTCATCCGGCCATGCAGCTTGATGTGCATCTGGTTTTAGATGTCGCGCGGCTGAGTTTGGCCGACCTTACAGCTGCATTTGATGCGATTGGCGCCACTGGCTTCGGCCGCGATGCCAGCATTGGCCTGGGTAAGTTTGAACGCGTCGGCGAACCCCGTTCAATCATCTGGCCCGCAAACGCTGCACCCAACAGCTACCTCACGCTTGGCCCCTGCGCGCCGCAAGGCCAGGGCTATTGCCCTGTGCGCAGCACCTACCAGGTGGCCACGCGCTTTGGCCGCCATGGTGATGCTGCCGTACAAAGTGGCCAACCCTTCAAACGCCCGGTCCTGCTTGCCAAAGCCGGAGCGGTTTTTTGGCCTGAATCGGCTGATAGCCTTTGCACATTCATCGGCCAAGGGCTGGGCGGCGCGACAACGCCCGTATCGCTGGCCATGCCAGAAACCGTGCAACAAGGCTACGCACCGGTGATCGCCATCCACCGCAGCCTGGAGGCAACGTTATGAACCCGTTTCTGAAAACCTACCGCTTGGCGCTCACGCCCCTGTCGCCGATTCATATTGGTTGCGGGGAAGACTTTGAGCCGACCAATTACGTCATTGATGACGACGGGAAGTCTGGCCCTGTTTTGTACGGTTTCGATCCAAGCCGGGCGGTTTTGAACGACCTGGATCGCGAGAAATTGCTGGCAGCTGCAAACAGCGGCAACTGGCTCGACGTATCACGCTTCTTTCGAGATAACGCAGCGCTTTTCAAACCCCATGCCGCGTTCATGATTCCGGTATCCGGGGGCGTTGCCAAACAATACAAAGACAAACTTGGCGCAGTGGCCAACAGAGAGCAGAGCGGGCGCAACGTAGTAAACAAACTTGAACTCGAACGAACGCAATACTCTGGCGTAACGCTCATGCCGTACATCCCTGGTAGCAGCTTCAAGGGAGCAATTCGCACTGCCGTTCTGGACGACCTGAACCGCGAACAACAACCCGGGGATGTGCAGCTCAGTCAACGGGGCGAGGCAAAGTCCACTACTGCAATGGAAAAACGCCTTCTCAAGGGGGATTTTCAAACCAGCCCACTGCGCCTGCTCAAGATCGCAGACCTGATGCCAGCACCGCAGCGTGACCTGGATCGGCGTGTGATGTATTCCGTCAATCTGAAAAGAAAGCAAATCATCAAAGAAGGCCGTGAGGTGCCAGCCAAAGGACCATCAGCCCGCAAAGAATGCATCCTCCACGGCCAGTTCCGCGCCTTTGTCGCCGATGCCGTGCTGCCATCGCTCGACCCGTACAACGACAGTAAAAACACACCCAGCCCACCACTGCGCCCAGTTGATTTCAAGGCGATTGCCATGCAGTCCAACGCCTATAACCAGATTCGCCTGCAGCGAGAGCTCACCGTGCTGGAAGGGCGCGGCTTGGTGAATCCGGCCTGGAAATCTTCGATCGACAGATTAATGGCTGGGGCCTTGGGCAAGAAATTTGTAGCCGGCGACGCGTTTCTTATTCGACTTGGCCGCTACGGTGGAGCCGAGAGCAAAACGCTGTCCGGCGAAGGCGTGGCCAGGATCAAGATCATGGGCGCGCGCGTGGGAGGTAAGCAAGAATTCACCTTTGAGAGCAGTACAAAAACCGTCTGGCTGGCCGCCGAGCATGAGAACGAACAAAAGCATCTGCTCCCCTTTGGCTGGGCCGTGGTGGAGATAGACCCGCAGGAAGGCGACTCCCCCGAACTCAAAGCCTGGTGCACCGCGCAATCCGAGGGCCGTCCAGACATGACCAAAATCCGCCGGCAGTTCGAGGCTGACAAACAGGCCGCAGTCCAACACAAAGCCGAGCTCGCTGTACAGGCAGCCCAACGCGAACAAGCCCGGCAAGCCGAACAACGGGCCGCCATCCAGCGCGAACAGGCGCTAGCCCAAATGACCGAACAGCGGAAGCAGATTGAAACCTTACGGCAAGCCTGTGAGACGTGGGCCCAGCAAATGCCACCCAAAGGCAACTTTAAAAAACAACAGGCGGATGTGGGAAAGGCCGGTTTCTTTCAAGATGCCAACAAAATGGTTGCGATGGCACAAAGTCAACCGGGGTGGACAGAGCAAGACAAAGCTGCGTTGGCCGACATGCTGGAAGCTTGGCTCCCCCAGGTCGTTGGGCCGTGGGAGAAAGAACAGCGTAAAAAACTCAAGCTTGCGGCGCTGCGGGGGCTTGCATGAGGCCCAGCGTTTTACGCTTATGTCAAAAATTTTCCTTGGGGGTGGTCGACTGTATCTGCTTAGCCCAGGCCAGCATTGAGCGCTTCAAAACAAGCAACCGTAACGCCGGTTCCCATGATGAGTGAGGCTGACGTGCTGAACCATGTGTTTACCGGTGCTGGTGATGCGCAACCTGGCATTGGTGGCAAGTTACTGCAAATCGGCGGCGATGCCAACACTGGCCGGGGCTGGTGGTAGTGCAAGCTGTCCAATCAAAAAACACGGAGTCCTGACCTTGCAAGCCTATCAATTTGAGTACAGCGTTCCGTCGTCGCACACCCTCACTGTGAACCTGCCGCCGGATGCACCCACTGGGCCGGCACAGGTTATTGTGTTGTTTCCCGACGCAAACAACGCACTCAGTCAGCCCAGGCTCCCACAGCTTGACAACATCGCGCAATACCTTGCCTGGCATGACGAACAGACAGCCAGTGGGCGAAGCGCCGATGACGTGGATGCACGGATTCGCGAAGAGCACGAAGGTTGGAGCGATTGACATGCTGTGCGCCTTCCTGGACGCGAACGTCACAATCTCCTTTTTTCAAAGAGTAGCCCCTTACTACCTTGGAGGCCGTGACCAGTTGTGGACAAGCGGTGACAGGCTGGCTAGCGCAGCACAAGGCCACATTGATGTCATCAACATAGGGGAGCCACATGGCACCAACACTTGACCAAAAACGCGCGGCGCTGGCCTGGGGCTATGCCACGGCCAGTGGGCAGAAATACGGTAAGGAATACAAAGGCCCGGATCAATCTGTTGTTACCGACATGCCTGAACTGCCCGCCTACCCTACCCCAACCCCCTTGTGACCCCGACACCCGCCACCCCCGCCACCCCAGGCCCAGGCCCAGGCCACGCCCCAGCTCCAAAAAACATCCTGCTGTGCACCCTGGGCGCCAGTTGGGCTGTGGTGGCGGAGATCTTTGGTTGGTTGGCGCCGCAGCATCTGGATCTGTACGCCCACCACCCGGCAAGAGCTGAGTTGGATGCGCTGCGCCAACAGCACCAATTGACGGCGCCAGATGAATTGTGGATTTGCAGCACCGAAGGCCCCCAAACTCAGGCCAGCCTGGCCTATTTGCGTCAGTGGTGGCAGCGCCTGGGCGCGCCCCTGCCCCTGCGGGTCTGGACGGCCGCAGGCACAGACCAACTTGCCAGCCAGACAGAGTGCGAGCACATGCAAGAACTGACGCTGCGGCTGGTATTGCTGGCCAGCGAGCAAACTGCCGCCGGCGGGCAACTTCTGTTGTCGCTTGCCGGCGGTCGCAAAACCATGAGTGCCGATTTACAGGGCGCGGGCGCCATCTTTGGTGCACAGGCCTGGCTCCATGTGGTCAGCCCCGAGCCATCGCCCCCAACCCTTTTTGCCCGCACCGCCGCCGATCGCGATGCTCAGCCATCCCTATTTGCCGTGCCACTGGCAGCCGGTCTGGCTCGGGCACTGACGCCCTTGGTGGCTGGTTCTGGCACGCGCAACGAGTTGCTCGACATTGAGCTTGATGGTCGCACCGTTTCCACGCAAGCCTTTCCATTGCCACTGGTGGACCCGGGCGCGCACTGCGTTTGGGCCATGCCAGCCAACGCCAACCAAGCTGGAAGTACTAGCAGCCTGCAGGGCGAGTTGCGACGCCGCCAACGCCAGAGCAGCCAGTTACTTGGCAACTTTATGGCGCAATTGGCCAAAACCGAGCACCACGACAACTGGCGCAGCCTCTACCGGTTGCCCCCGGCCACAATCAAGACCCTGCGCGCCACAAGCCTCAAACCTGGGCACCTGCCGTGGCTGACCGCCCTGCCTAAGGCCGACTTACACCGGCACGTTGGCGGGTGCCTGAGCCTGGCCGACCAGCGCACAGTAGCCCATGCCATTTGGCAAGATATTGGGCATAAAAAACAGCTCCAAGCCTTATCAATATTGGATAGTTTGCTACAAATACAGGAGTGGCCATGGCACTGGCCGGATCAGCTGGCCGGTCCAGACCGGCCGGTACTGGCGGCATGCCTCTTGCTGCACGCCAGCGACGCGCAGTTGCAGCACAACCTGTTTGACGTGACAGCGCCGCGCATTGCCTTGAAACAACATGCCCACGGCTTTGCTGCTTACGAACGCCCGGGTGAGTTGTCTGGCTCGGCACTACTGGGCCACCCTGCCGCCGTGGCGCCGTATGCCCGGGCCCTTGTGGCGCAGGCGGTTGCTGAGGGACTGGTCTATTTGGAATTGCGCGGCAGCCCCCACAAATACCGGCCACACGACCCGGCCGGCTTTTTGGCGGACTTTGACCGGGCGCTGACAGCAGCCGGCGCCAGTACCAGTCCCGCCACCGCCCCCGGCGCAGCGGCGGGCTTGCGCGTTGGTTTTGTGTGGATTCTTGACCGCCGCCAGCGCCACACGCTGGCGGCGGTTGTCGCGCAGGCCGTGGCTGCCCGTCAGGCGGTACCCCACTTTTTGCTGGGCCTGGACCTGGCCGGTGATGAAGGCACCTACAACCCCGCAGCGCTGGCGAGTGGTTTTGCGCCAGCCTTTGAAGCCTGCCTGCCCATCACCATTCACGCCGGCGAGGGGGAAAGTGCTGAAAACATCTGGCAGGCGGCCTACCACCTGCATGCTGACCGCATCGGCCATGGGCTGAGCCTGGTCGAAGACGCAGCCCTGGCCAGCCGTTTTAGGGATCGGGGTATTTGCCTGGAACTGTGCCCGAGCTCCAACCGCGAGGTGGTCGGGTTTAATGACCCGGCTGATCTAGCCACCAGCAGCCACCCCACCTACCCGCTGCGCCGCTTTATTGACAGTGGCTTAACCGTGACCCTGTGCACCGACAACCCCGGCATTTCACGTACTACACTGGCTGCAGAATACCTGTGTGCCGCCCGCATGACTGAGGGCGGTTTAAGTCAGTGGGAGAGCCTGGCGCTGATGCGACAGGCCTTCGTCCATGCTTTTTTGCCCAGTGCGGAGCGCGAAGTGCTTACAAAGAATGCCGACCGAATCATCTTCGCGCAGCTTGCCAAACCACCCGCTGAGCACAAGCACCCTGGCATCACCCAAACTGCAGAACACTAACCCATGCCTGCCAAGCAAACCCACCACACCCACCTGTGCCTGGTTTCGGCCCAAGCCACGCCAAACCTGCTGCCCCTGCTGGACGAGGCATGGCGGCCCAGCAAGGTGGTGCTGGCCTGCAGCGCGCCCATGAAAGCCCGGGCACTGGCCCTACGCGCCGTCGTGCAAACCAAGGCCCAGGGCATGGAAGTCACCTTATTGGATTTGCCAGACGCCTACAACTATGCTGCCCTGTCAGACGCCTTTCTCAATTTTCTGGCTGAGCACGAGCATGAGGATATTGCCCTAAACGTCACCGGCGGCACCAAGCTGATGGCCGTGGCCGCGCAAGAGGCATTTCGGGAGGCTGGCAAACCAGTGTTTTATGTCAGTGTGGAAACAGATGAGGTACTGCTGATCGGCGCCAGCAGCGACAAGCCAGTTGCACCCCTGCGCGCCAAGCTCAAGGTGCACGAAATGCTGCGTGCGCATGGCTACCAGGTCACCACCCAGGCGCCGCCCCAGATCAGCCGGGACCTGCGCGACCTGACCGCCCGCCTGATTGACCATGTGGCCAGCAGCGGCCGCGCGCTCGGCGCATTCAATGCCCTGGCGCGTGCCGCGCGTGACGCAAACCTGAAGGCAGAACTGAATGAAGACCAGCGCGACTCACGCACCCTGGGCGACATCATCGCCCTGTTTGAAGACGCTGGCCTGTTGCGTCAGACGGGCAACACCCTGATCTTCAAAAATGAAGAAAGCCGCGTCTTTGCCAATGGCGGTTGGTTGGAGGCGCATGTGTTTGAGGCACTGCAGTCGCTACGCGCCCAGCATGAAGCCCTGACCGATGTTGCTTTGGGGGTACGGGTGCAGTTTGAGGGCGCACAGGGCAAGGATGCCGCCAACGACAAGAACGAAATTGACGTGGCCTTTTTGTACCGCAACACGCTGCACTTGATTGAATGCAAAACCGCCAACCTGGCACTGCCCGGTGCAGGTGGCGACGACAACAAAGCCACCGAAGCCATCTACAAAATGGAATCGCTCCTCAAGCTCGGTGGCCTGCGCACCAAAGGAATGGTGGTGGACTACCGGGGCCAGTTTGCCAGCAGCCCGGCCAACCAAAAGCGCGCGCAAGAGGCCGATATTGAAATCGTTTCAGGCGCCCAGCTCAAAGACCTCAAAGGACTGATATCCCGAAAATGGCTCAGCGCCGCCAAGACATGACTGCCAATGGATATCCCGCTTGCCCGTTACCGCTTTAGTGCCCGCCTGCTTGAGGCGGTGCAACTGCCCAGCTACGCAGGCTCGCTGCTCAGGGGTCAGTTTGGTGCTGCATTGCGCAACGTGGCGTGCATGACACGCCAGCCCACCTGCATGGGCTGCCCCCTGGCCCAGACCTGCCCCTACACCCGCATTTTTGAAGCCGTGCCACCGGCAGAGCACGCGCTGCAAAAGTTCAGCCAGATCCCCAACGCCTATGTGGTAGAGCCGCCTCTGCTGGATGACACCCGCCTGCAATCTGGCGACCTTTTCCAGTTCAATATGGTCTTGGCGGGCGACGCACTGTCGCACCTGGCCTTGATCACCTTTGCCTGGCAACGCGCCCTCAAACAGGGTTTGACGAAATCGCGCAGCGCTGCCGAACTGGTGGCCGTGGAATGGCTGCCGGCCGATTTAGAGCCGGTTCCCATTTGGCGGGCGGAAGCCCCAGTGCTGTGTGACCACACGCCACTGCTGACCTTGCCTGCGGCCCCCCCAAACCTGCAACAGATCACCCTGCACTTCTCTACACCGCTGCGCCTGCAGCAGCAAGGCCAGCCCCTGCGCGCCGACCAGCTTAGCCCACGCACCCTGCTGGCCGCTGTGGCGCGGCGCGTGGCCTTGGTGATGGAGTTTCATGCCCACCAAGACCATTGGGGGGCGCAGGTGCCCGCCATTGCCGCGCTGGCTGAGGGGCTAACTGACGAACGACAACTGCGCTGGCATGATTGGACACGCTACTCCAGCAGGCAACAGCAAGAAATGACGCTGGGTGGCCTGGTGGGCCTTTGGACGCTTAAGGGCGACCCTGAAACCTTGGCCAACCTCTGGCCCTGGCTCTGGCTGGGGCAGTGGCTGCATGTGGGCAAAAACGCCAGCTTTGGCCTGGGTGCCTACCAACTGCGCTGAGCCACCCTGCGGCAAGCTTGCCGCACAACGCAAACCCGCAGACAGCGCCAACAATAGGCGCATGCCCCACCGAGACCTGCACCTGGCCTGCTATGACATTGCCGAGCCACGCCGACTAACTGCGGCGCTCAAGCTGGCACGCCGCTATGCCACGGGTGGCCAAAAGTCTGTGCATGAGCTCTTCTTGACGCCTTTTGAGCGCGACACGCTGGTGGCTGAAATGCGGGCCCTGCTGGAACTGGCCACCGACCGCTTTTTGCTGCTGCGGCTGGACCCGCGCAGCCGCGTATTCACCCTGGGCAAGGCAGTACCGCCAGCTGACCCAGACCACTTTTACATCGGCTGAGGGACACCCATGGGGCTTTTACTGCTGGACCGGGCCCAGCTCGAGATCAAATCTGAAGGCGATGCGCTGGCCCTGTACGAAGCTGGTGAGCGCCGCGGTACGGTCCCCGTCAAGCTGGTCGACCGTTGCGTGATCCATGGCCTGCAAACCCGGCTGGACACCGGTGTGCTGATCAAACTGGCCGAGGCTGGCGCCACCACGGTGTTGATGAGCCCACGACAAAGCCGCCGCGTCGCCATTGTGCTGGGGCCGCAACACAATGACGCTGCTGTGCGCCTGGCACAAGCCCTGCGCGTGACAGACGACGCCTGGTGTTGCCAATGGGCACTGGCTGTGGTGCGCGCCAAGTTGGCCCGGCAGGTACGCACCCTGCAGCGCATGCAAACCCAACGCCCCGACGCCCGCAAGCCGCTCTTTGACGCTCTGCAAACCCTGCAGGCGATACAGACTAGCTTGGCTAGCGCCGGCAACGACACCGCGCCAAGCCCCAACCTGGCCAGTTTGCGCGGCCACGAAGGCGCTGCCGCACGCGCCTATTTTGCAGGCCTGGCCGGTGTGATGCCACCGGCGCTGGCCTTTGCGGGGCGTAACCGCCGCCCGCCCAAAGACCCGGTCAACGCCTGCTTGTCACTGGCGTACACGCTGCTGCATGCACAGGCCGTGCAAGCCTGCCAAACCGTGGGGCTTGACCCGCTGCTGGGCTTTTACCATCGCCCCGCCTTTGGGCGTGAAAGCCTGGCTAGCGACCTGATGGAGCCGCTTCGGCCGGCGGCAGACCTATGGGTGTGGGGGCTGCTACGCGAACGGACCTTACGTGAAGAGCACTTCAACACTGACGCCCGGGCCAGCCTGCTTGGTAAAGCAGGCCGCCAGATTTTTTACGCTGCCTGGGGCCAAAGCGCAAAGCCCTGGCAACGTTGGCTGCGCAACCAGGCACAGGCCCTGGCGCGGGACCTGAGAGGTATGGGCGAGCATTGGATGGCCCCACCAGACGAGGACGACGACACATGGTGAAAGCAAATCAGGCCCGTAGCGCAGGTGCCGGGGCTAGGGCCTTGTACCTGGGACACCGCGACAAAAAACGCGTCAGTTGCACGGACGAAGCATTGGTGGTGCACAACGACCGTGCGCAAACCCTGCGCTACCCGCTGGCACGCGTGGCGCGGGTGGTGAGTAGCACGGTGGTTGATTGGACCGGGGATGCGTTGTCGCAGTGCATGCGCCGGGGCATCGGCATCAGCTGGCTGGATGCCAAGGGCCAGGCACTGGGAACCTGCTACCCCCGGGTCAGGCAAAACCAAAGCTTGGCGACCGCGCTTGAGCTTTGGCTTGAAAGCCCTGTAGGTATGGACCAATACACCCAATGGCTGCGCGCCAGGCGCATGAATGTCCTGATCAACTGGGCCAAGACCCAGACCAACCAAGCGGCACCCGCGCTTTGGGAAACCCTCAAACGCGAGTGGGTGTACGGCGGCCGCATCTATGCCCATCTGCCCGCCGCACTGCACGGCAGGCTGGCAGCGTTTGTAGACAGCCAGTTGGCTGACCATGGCGCGCCGCCCCTGCTCTGGGGACCTGAGACGCAACCGGTCAACCTGGACGATGGACTGTGCAGCCTACTCTGGGCAGAAATGAACCTGGGCACAGGCAGCTTGGCAGACCAAGCAACGCAAGAGGCCGACCTGGCCGCCCTGTTTGAACGTTGGGCAGCACGCAACGGCGCGGCCCTAATGCTGCACCTGGCCAGCCTGCACCGCACGGCCCTGAAAGCCATGTACGAATGAGCCTGCACCAATCCACCCAATGGCTGGTGACCTACGACATTGCCCACCCAAGGCGATTGGCGCAGGTCTTCAAGTACCTGAAGAAAAAGGGCATCCCGATTCAGTACTCAGTTTTCTCGGTGTCGGCCAGCCCAGCCCAGATGGGCGCCCTGATGGCGGGGATAACATCACTGATCAATAGCAAGCAAGACGATGTGCGGGCCTACCGGTTGCCGATGGACGGCTGGCGCTCAACCTTGGGTGAAGACATCCTGCCCAAAGACTTATGGCTCGCGTAAAGACATCCACCGTGCGCGGTGACGGTTGTCAAACCCTGGCTTTGCGAATGTGTTCAAATTTGCCAAGTACAAGCCTAAGTCATTGCCACCATTGGCTTTTTTGACCATTGCGGAAATACCAGATGCCCTGATTCAAAAGGGATTAAGACCCGTTTACGAATTTAGTTACTGTTACTGGGAAATACCAGATGCCCTGATTCAAAAGGGATTAAGACATTGTTGTCTTCCGCTTCTTGGCGTGTTGCCCGAAATACCAGATGCCCTGATTCAAAAGGGATTAAGACCACCCTGTCAGGGTAACCGCTTACCCCTGCGAAATACCAGATGCCCTGATTCAAAAGGGATTAAGACTGCTGGGTAAGTGACATCCCCGGCGGGTGTGAAATACCAGATGCCCTGATTCAAAAGGGATTAAGACTTACTGTTACTGGTGATGAGTGCATGATGTTCGAAATACCAGATGCCCTGATTCAAAAGGGATTAAGACAAAGAATGTAGCCGCTTTTGCTGGCGGCGTGGAGAAATACCAGATGCCCTGATTCAAAAGGGATTAAGACTGCAGTGCGATCACTGCATCGACAAATCTAGACGAAATACCAGATGCCCTGATTCAAAAGGGATTAAGACTCTTGTCCACCTCGATCCCGATGCCCCTCATCGAAATACCAGATGCCCTGATTCAAAAGGGATTAAGACGTTGCTGGGCAATGGAGCGATAGCCCCCTCTGGAAATACCAGATGCCCTGATTCAAAAGGGATTAAGACAAAAGTCTTTGCAGACATATCTATCTCCTAAGAAATACCAGATGCCCTGATTCAAAAGGGATTAAGACAGGTCAGCCGTTACTAAGGGTGGGTCTGGCGAAATACCAGATGCCCTGATTCAAAAGGGATTAAGACATAGGTTCGGTAATTGTCGTCATCAGCTTTGAAATACCAGATGCCCTGATTCAAAAGGGATTAAGACTTCGTCGAGGTAATACCGCCAGAGCATCCTAGAAATACCAGATGCCCTGATTCAAAAGGGATTAAGACGTTACTAAGGGTGGGTCTGGCAGGGCGGTAACGAAATACCAGATGCCCTGATTCAAAAGGGATTAAGACATGGGTGGGTAATGAACCCAACCTCGGTTACGAAATACCAGATGCCCTGATTCAAAAGGGATTAAGACACGTCCCCTGCGGGGGTCCGCAGGGTAATGTCGAAATACCAGATGCCCTGATTCAAAAGGGATTAAGACTCTTTGATTTCAGCGATTTCCTTGGCCTTCTTGAAATACCAGATGCCCTGATTCAAAAGGGATTAAGACATGCTGACAACGACCTCATCCTCAGACTGGGAAATACCAGATGCCCTGATTCAAAAGGGATTAAGACCACATAGGTCTTGCACTTGCTATTGGCTACGAAATACCAGATGCCCTGATTCAAAAGGGATTAAGACTCGCGCATCCCAATCTGACGGGCAATGTCGCGAAATACCAGATGCCCTGATTCAAAAGGGATTAAGACTTGCAAAATATTGATGCGTTCATTGATTTCAGAAATACCAGATGCCCTGATTCAAAAGGGATTAAGACAGTTGGTTTTTAGTATTGCTGAATACTGATAGAAATACCAGATGCCCTGATTCAAAAGGGATTAAGACTTCTTCAGGGCGATCTCCCCTTTTGTGTTCTTGAAATACCAGATGCCCTGATTCAAAAGGGATTAAGACAAATGCGTTCAGTTGCTAGTGCTTTATAGCCGAAATACCAGATGCCCTGATTCAAAAGGGATTAAGACCCGGGCCATAGCTGTTTCGGATGACTGGGACGCGAAATACCAGATGCCCTGATTCAAAAGGGATTAAGACTTGATCTCAAGGCCAGCGTCAGTCATTGAGTTGAAATACCAGATGCCCTGATTCAAAAGGGATTAAGACGCCTGCGTCTTCGAGCACCTTGCCGCCGGACATGAAATACCAGATGCCCTGATTCAAAAGGGATTAAGACTTCAAGCACCATGTCAGCGATCACGGATCGGTGAAATACCAGATGCCCTGATTCAAAAGGGATTAAGACCTGTGAAAAGTTACCGCTTTCATCAGGCTTTAGAAATACCAGATGCCCTGATTCAAAAGGGATTAAGACTTAATGTGGTCAACAGCATTAACCAGCAGGAAAGAAATACCAGATGCCCTGATTCAAAAGGGATTAAGACGCCACCTCGATGTCGAAGCGTGTCTGGGCTGCGAAATACCAGATGCCCTGATTCAAAAGGGATTAAGACAGCCTCAGCGGCTTGCGTTTGTGCACCTGCGAAATACCAGATGCCCTGATTCAAAAGGGATTAAGACAAATGCAAAGAATATCGTCCAACCTAGTACCCGAAATACCAGATGCCCTGATTCAAAAGGGATTAAGACAGGGGTAGCGTTCTGATCCCGTTGTGCATCGAAGAAATACCAGATGCCCTGATTCAAAAGGGATTAAGACTGTAGGCGGTCTGAACCATCAGGGAACAGGGAAATACCAGATGCCCTGATTCAAAAGGGATTAAGACTGCACACGGGATTGTGTGCATTCAAAAAGAACCGAAATACCAGATGCCCTGATTCAAAAGGGATTAAGACCAAAAGTCTTTGCGGACATAGCTATCTCCTACGGAAATACCAGATGCCCTGATTCAAAAGGGATTAAGACACGTCCTCGGTTGTGTACACTGCAACCATGTCGGTGAAATACCAGATGCCCTGATTCAAAAGGGATTAAGACTGATGGCTCCTTAAAGGTTGGTTTGAAAGAAGAAATACCAGATGCCCTGATTCAAAAGGGATTAAGACATGGCAGGGGGTGAATATTCATGATCTAATGGGAAATACCAGATGCCCTGATTCAAAAGGGATTAAGACGCCAGAATGACTTGGTAACGTTTGAGTTGCAGAAATACCAGATGCCCTGATTCAAAAGGGATTAAGACTTTTTGGAAAGCCGTTGCGCTTCATGTGGCTGAAATACCAGATGCCCTGATTCAAAAGGGATTAAGACGATGTCGGGAGTGGGCGCTGATGGCTTGCGGAAATACCAGATGCCCTGATTCAAAAGGGATTAAGACCGTATTATTTCTATTATTTCGCAGACTCTTGAAATACCAGATGCCCTGATTCAAAAGGGATTAAGACGCTGCATCGTCACGTTTGAACCACTGGAAGTACGAAATACCAGATGCCCTGATTCAAAAGGGATTAAGACCGCAGCAGCCCTCGCAGCATCCCACGCAGCATGAAATACCAGATGCCCTGATTCAAAAGGGATTAAGACATGTAAACAATCGCTTCATTTACTTTCTCCGAAATACCAGATGCCCTGATTCAAAAGGGATTAAGACCCCAAGGTGAAGGCAGATGTACATCGGGAAGTGGAAATACCAGATGCCCTGATTCAAAAGGGATTAAGACAGATGGGTCGAGCTTGGCTCTGGTGCCGGGTGGGAAATACCAGATGCCCTGATTCAAAAGGGATTAAGACTAAAGTTCTTGGACATTGGCCGCTGAGAACTGAAATACCAGATGCCCTGATTCAAAAGGGATTAAGACTGATGGGGAACAGGGACTTGATGGTTTCTTTCGAAATACCAGATGCCCTGATTCAAAAGGGATTAAGACTTTTGTGTCGTCACTCATAGGGTTTTCCTGAAATACCAGATGCCCTGATTCAAAAGGGATTAAGACGTTATTGGATCAGGCATTGCCGAACTCCTTCGAAATACCAGATGCCCTGATTCAAAAGGGATTAAGACATCGCTGGCCATCTTGCCCTCGCGCACACGGGAAATACCAGATGCCCTGATTCAAAAGGGATTAAGACAACATTTGCCCAGTTGGTTGGTTTTTTGTAGTGAAATACCAGATGCCCTGATTCAAAAGGGATTAAGACAAGGGAATAAAACCGTCTGTCTTGCAAGCACTGAAATACCAGATGCCCTGATTCAAAAGGGATTAAGACGCGCAATATTTTCTAAGGGGGTGTCGCCAATGAAATACCAGATGCCCTGATTCAAAAGGGATTAAGACATCAATTGCTGCCAGCAGCGGGGCCCTCAAGAAATACCAGATGCCCTGATTCAAAAGGGATTAAGACTGGCTCGGCTTGCTGCTGTGCTGCAAAGTGAGAAATACCAGATGCCCTGATTCAAAAGGGATTAAGACGCCAAGCGGCAGATGGCGACACAGCCGCCGGGGTGAAATACCAGATGCCCTGATTCAAAAGGGATTAAGACCAATCTTCATCTTCGTACCAAGTCCACTTGACTGAAATACCAGATGCCCTGATTCAAAAGGGATTAAGACCGCGGCAGAATTGATCTTTAGCAATGCCGCGAAATACCAGATGCCCTGATTCAAAAGGGATTAAGACTTTGGATAAAAATTTCTCCACTGGGCCTGCCTGAAATACCAGATGCCCTGATTCAAAAGGGATTAAGACGCCCAAGAACACCGTGTTGGCGCTTGAGTTGAGAAATACCAGATGCCCTGATTCAAAAGGGATTAAGACATCAATTGCTGCCAGCAGCGGGGCCCTCAAGAAATACCAGATGCCCTGATTCAAAAGGGATTAAGACTGGCTCGGCTTGCTGCTGTGCTGCAAAGTGAGAAATACCAGATGCCCTGATTCAAAAGGGATTAAGACTTTTTTGAACCACTTTGGACGTAAAACTTGTGAAATACCAGATGCCCTGATTCAAAAGGGATTAAGACCTTCAACGCAAGCGGCAAGGTCAGCGTAGCGAAATACCAGATGCCCTGATTCAAAAGGGATTAAGACGTATCTCTGACATAAGGCACAACCGTCACTCGGAAATACCAGATGCCCTGATTCAAAAGGGATTAAGACCCACGGCCTCCACACACGCACTCAAATCTGCAGAAATACCAGATGCCCTGATTCAAAAGGGATTAAGACACGTCCCCGGCGGGGGTCCGCAGGGTAATGGGGAAATACCAGATGCCCTGATTCAAAAGGGATTAAGACTGCCATTTGCATTCAATGCATCCACCACAGCTTGAAATACCAGATGCCCTGATTCAAAAGGGATTAAGACTAACGGCTCTTGAAATGCGGATTGGTAGAAGGAAATACCAGATGCCCTGATTCAAAAGGGATTAAGACCGTGTTGCGGTTCAAAGCATAGACCTCGTTTGAAATACCAGATGCCCTGATTCAAAAGGGATTAAGACACAACAAACTTCAATGCAATGTTTTCTAGGAAATACCAGATGCCCTGATTCAAAAGGGATTAAGACTGTATTTGTCCATCATTCCATCAAAACCACCAGAAATACCAGATGCCCTGATTCAAAAGGGATTAAGACTTAGGCTGTAGCGCCTTGCATAGGTCAAAGCTGAAATACCAGATGCCCTGATTCAAAAGGGATTAAGACCGATCAGTTTTCTCCTCCAGTACGTTCCCGTTGGGAAATACCAGATGCCCTGATTCAAAAGGGATTAAGACCAAGACCCCAATTGATTGCGTAATTCATGCTGAAATACCAGATGCCCTGATTCAAAAGGGATTAAGACTCACCGGGCCATAGGTGTTGCGGATGACTGGGAAATACCAGATGCCCTGATTCAAAAGGGATTAAGACGTTACGACGTTCGGTGTTTTTGATGTGGCTGGAAATACCAGATGCCCTGATTCAAAAGGGATTAAGACCATGGTCTTAATGGTTCCTAAGAAGACCTCTGAAATACCAGATGCCCTGATTCAAAAGGGATTAAGACCTAGCTATTTGTTTCATAGTGTTCTCTCCTTGAAATACCAGATGCCCTGATTCAAAAGGGATTAAGACCTAGCTATTTGTTTCATAGTGTTATCTCCTTGAGAAATACCAGATGCCCTGATTCAAAAGGGATTAAGACGTTCCCTGACACGTAGTAGTAGTTGCTTTTGAAATACCAGATGCCCTGATTCAAAAGGGATTAAGACAGCATGGCCGCTGTTACGCCGTCAGCGTGAAGAAATACCAGATGCCCTGATTCAAAAGGGATTAAGACCCCTCAACTGCCGCCAAGCGGCAGATGGCGACACGAAATACCAGATGCCCTGATTCAAAAGGGATTAAGACACTGTAATAGTGCATTGACAACCTTACGTTGAAATACCAGATGCCCTGATTCAAAAGGGATTAAGACAAAAATTTCTCCACTGGGCCTGCCTTAATGGGCGAAATACCAGATGCCCTGATTCAAAAGGGATTAAGACGAATACCACCAGCAATTTGACCAGCCAAGATGAAATACCAGATGCCCTGATTCAAAAGGGATTAAGACCCGCTTTTTTTGATTTGGGAAAGGGCCTTCTATGAAATACCAGATGCCCTGATTCAAAAGGGATTAAGACTCAAAGTCTTTAACTGCCAAACCCTTGCTTGGAAATACCAGATGCCCTGATTCAAAAGGGATTAAGACGTAGGGGGGTGTTTATTGAAGATGAAGATGAAGAAATACCAGATGCCCTGATTCAAAAGGGATTAAGACCTGTGCGCCGCAAAGTGAGTAAAAACGCCGAGAAATACCAGATGCCCTGATTCAAAAGGGATTAAGACCGCTAGCAGCTTGCGGCGTTGCAAATATTCGAAATACCAGATGCCCTGATTCAAAAGGGATTAAGACACTCGCGCAGCTTTGATTCCAGCATTCCGTTATGAAATACCAGATGCCCTGATTCAAAAGGGATTAAGACGCTTACGGTTGCCGCAACTCACCCACTTTGAAGAAATACCAGATGCCCTGATTCAAAAGGGATTAAGACCTGCGGGTCTTGTTTAGAGGCAGGGACATGGAGAAATACCAGATGCCCTGATTCAAAAGGGATTAAGACCCGCCTATTTGTTTTAGTGTGTTTTGGTTTTGGAAATACCAGATGCCCTGATTCAAAAGGGATTAAGACAAGGATAACCTTATTGCCAACCTTCAAGTGCGAAATACCAGATGCCCTGATTCAAAAGGGATTAAGACCAGGGTTTTTTCCAAGTGCGTAAACGACCAGAAATACCAGATGCCCTGATTCAAAAGGGATTAAGACAGCTTTGGCTTGTTGCCTAACACCACTGGATGAAATACCAGATGCCCTGATTCAAAAGGGATTAAGACCCACGGCTGGCTCACCTGCATACATACGATCTGAAATACCAGATGCCCTGATTCAAAAGGGATTAAGACCTTTTGCGTTATCAACCTTGACCGATTGACCTGAAATACCAGATGCCCTGATTCAAAAGGGATTAAGACGCAAGTCCTTGATAAAGGCTGTCATATCCTTGGAAATACCAGATGCCCTGATTCAAAAGGGATTAAGACCTCCCCCGATATGTCTATTACGACTTGACCTGAGAAATACCAGATGCCCTGATTCAAAAGGGATTAAGACCAACATCTTTGGTGATGCGTTGCCGGTAGTACGAAATACCAGATGCCCTGATTCAAAAGGGATTAAGACAGTTGCCACTGTCATCAGGCTTGACAACAAGAAATACCAGATGCCCTGATTCAAAAGGGATTAAGACCTCTTGCTTCCTCAGCTTACGTGGGGGGATGTGAAATACCAGATGCCCTGATTCAAAAGGGATTAAGACACACGTTTACCACGATTTGACCTGAACCCAGGGAAATACCAGATGCCCTGATTCAAAAGGGATTAAGACACCATGGCCCTGCACTTCCCCTCCCTCATTTCGAAATACCAGATGCCCTGATTCAAAAGGGATTAAGACAAGTCCTCGACAAGCATTGTCGGCATGTGCTTCGAAATACCAGATGCCCTGATTCAAAAGGGATTAAGACGTAGGATTCGCCACATCCTGCAAACCATTCGGAAATACCAGATGCCCTGATTCAAAAGGGATTAAGACTTTTTGCGAGGGGCGATGTATGGAAGGGTTGTGAAATACCAGATGCCCTGATTCAAAAGGGATTAAGACTCTGCTGTGCCTCGTAACTTGACACAGCGTAGGAAATACCAGATGCCCTGATTCAAAAGGGATTAAGACGTAGGACTTGCGGGCTTTGAACACAACAGCGGCGAAATACCAGATGCCCTGATTCAAAAGGGATTAAGACCATTTCCTGGTAGCTATACCCGTTTTCCGGGAAGAAATACCAGATGCCCTGATTCAAAAGGGATTAAGACTGTACAGTTCGGCGACATTGTTCGTGTCAAACGAAATACCAGATGCCCTGATTCAAAAGGGATTAAGACGTAAGCCCCGGCATTCATGGCCTCGATCTTGGTGAAATACCAGATGCCCTGATTCAAAAGGGATTAAGACCTCGTAGGAGAACCCTTCTTCGGGGAATTCCCCCGAAATACCAGATGCCCTGATTCAAAAGGGATTAAGACCTGATGATTGAGCAGGCACGCTTCGCCAGCAGAAATACCAGATGCCCTGATTCAAAAGGGATTAAGACCTTAATCTGATGATTGAGCAGGCACGCTTCGGAAATACCAGATGCCCTGATTCAAAAGGGATTAAGACCAAAATGCAAACGCAACCAAATCTTACAGGACAGAAATACCAGATGCCCTGATTCAAAAGGGATTAAGACGTGGTCCCGGTCCAGTTCCAGGCGCTCGGTGTAAGAAATACCAGATGCCCTGATTCAAAAGGGATTAAGACGGACACGTTTATTACTATTTGACCTGCTCCGAGAAATACCAGATGCCCTGATTCAAAAGGGATTAAGACGAACATATCGCAGGCCATCTCGGCCTGACGAAATACCAGATGCCCTGATTCAAAAGGGATTAAGACCTACATTTCTGCTCACGCATGTCGTCGTAGCTAGAAATACCAGATGCCCTGATTCAAAAGGGATTAAGACGCTACCAGCTCAGTAACAGCAACCACCTGACGAAATACCAGATGCCCTGATTCAAAAGGGATTAAGACGGGGTCCGCAGCGTTATGTCGTGGGGGGTGAGAAATACCAGATGCCCTGATTCAAAAGGGATTAAGACCCCTGGCGCATCTCCTCGTAGCTAAACCCGTGAAATACCAGATGCCCTGATTCAAAAGGGATTAAGACGGGCGTCGTACCCTTGGGCGTCGTACCCTTGGGAAATACCAGATGCCCTGATTCAAAAGGGATTAAGACTGAATCACCAATCGGCCGCCATGCCCGTGGGTGAGTGGAAATACCAGATGCCCTGATTCAAAAGGGATTAAGACGCCACTGACGATGCAGGGCAGTGGCACGCCCTGGAAATACCAGATGCCCTGATTCAAAAGGGATTAAGACTGGCATGGTGCTGTCGGCATTGCCGCCCGGCGAAATACCAGATGCCCTGATTCAAAAGGGATTAAGACCACCTGACCGTCCTTGCGGATGGCCGTTGCGAAATACCAGATGCCCTGATTCAAAAGGGATTAAGACAGTTCGTCCATTGAAGTGATTTCAATGAAAGGAAATACCAGATGCCCTGATTCAAAAGGGATTAAGACGCACATAGCCGCCCTTTGAGGCGGCGGCGGCGAAATACCAGATGCCCTGATTCAAAAGGGATTAAGACGGTGAGGTTTATCATCTTAATCTCCAATTGTGAAATACCAGATGCCCTGATTCAAAAGGGATTAAGACTGCCGGGTAAGTGACATCCCCGGCGGGGGTCGAAATACCAGATGCCCTGATTCAAAAGGGATTAAGACCTTTCGCTGTCATCTTGTTGTCGAAGTACACCAGAAATACCAGATGCCCTGATTCAAAAGGGATTAAGACCCAACATGGTCGGCATGTGACGTTCGATGCAGAAATACCAGATGCCCTGATTCAAAAGGGATTAAGACGCTGCTTCTGCACGAACTCCCTAGCGTTTCTGTGAAATACCAGATGCCCTGATTCAAAAGGGATTAAGACGTCAGGGTGGCCATGTGTGCAAAGCACATAGGAAATACCAGATGCCCTGATTCAAAAGGGATTAAGACCTATCTCGCACGTCACCCAGACCAGGGCTCGAGAAATACCAGATGCCCTGATTCAAAAGGGATTAAGACCGTGGTCAGTACGTTGCATATCGTGCCGATCGGAAATACCAGATGCCCTGATTCAAAAGGGATTAAGACTCAAGCTGGCCTAGAAAACAAGTAAAAAAAAAGGAAATACCAGATGCCCTGATTCAAAAGGGATTAAGACCCGGAGCGTACACGTTAGCAGTGCCGGGCGGCGAAATACCAGATGCCCTGATTCAAAAGGGATTAAGACCTATACATAGACGTTTTCACGGCTATTAGAAGAAATACCAGATGCCCTGATTCAAAAGGGATTAAGACCATTTTGACCTTAAACATTTTGATTCTCCTAGAAATACCAGATGCCCTGATTCAAAAGGGATTAAGTCAATTCAGGGCCCGGTGGCGCCATCATTAGCGTAGGTGAGCGCTATGACGGGCAACATATTTGGCGGCACTGATAGTTGCGTCGGTGCGCTGTTTGGCGCCTGAACCCAGGCCGCGCGCTCAGCTCAGGGCACGCGAGCTGCGATCCGCAAAGTAAAACCACTCGTTGCCAGGCGCGGCTTTGGCGTTGGGGAACACGATGTAGCCATCGCGCGGCGCCAGCACCGGCTCGCCGTCGTGGCGCACCGCCACCAGCTCGCCTTCGCGCAGCGGGTCAAAGCTGGACCAGACCTTGGCAAACTCGTCGCCGGCGTGGTGGCGGTCTACCACCTCGGCCAGCCGTAAAAACTCAGGCTCCGGGCAGGGTTCTGGCGCGGGCTCGGCCACCAGCCCCAGCTGCGCCAGGGTACGGCGGATCGCCTGGTAGGCCAGCTCCGGCCCAGCAGGGTCGTCGTGCTGGCCGCACTCTAGGGTAATGGCACAGCCACCGTGGCGGCGCATGTACTCGGTGGTGCCCACGCCGTATTCGGGGTCGGTGCTGAGCAGGCCGGCCCGGTCGCTGGGCGGTGTGCGCGCCAGCCGGGCCGCCACACCCACCGCGTAGGTGTCGAGCCAGCCCTCGACGATGCGGCGCACGCCCAGACGCAGCACCAAAGCCTGCTCTTGTTCGGCCAGGGCAAAGTGTTCCAGCGTACCGCTGTTATTGGCCGGGCCGATCATGGCAAAGGCTTGGCCCACCGACTGAAAAGAATGCAAATCCAGCAGCACATCGTGGCCGGCGAGCAGCGGGCACAGCACGTTGGCGATGCGGTCCTCAAAGTCTTGCGGCTCGGCCGTGGGGCGCAAATTGCGGTTCAGATTGCGGTCGCCATTGCGCTGCTGCTTCAGGTAGGCCAGCGGGTTGGTAATGGGCACCAGCGTCAGGGTGCCGCAGGCCAGCGTCAGCGTGCCGGCATCAAGCTCAGCCAGCAAACGGGTCATGCCACGGGTGCCGCAAGTCTCGTTGCCGTGCACGGCGCCCAGCACCAGCAGGCGTGGCCCGGGCGCCAGACCGGCAAATTGGTGAACGCGCAGGGTGGTGGGGGCGGGCGTCATGGGCGATAGGCTCAAAAACGGCGATGATACGTGCTTATGCAACACCCGCAAGCCACCCCTGACAACGACGCCATCGCCCTGCTGCCGCTGTTTGAGAGGCTGGGGCTGGACCGCATCACCCTGGTCACCACCGGCGCCGAGGCGCGCGCGGCCTGGGACGAACTGGCCAAGCTGCCGGCCTGGGGCTTTGACACCGAGTCCAAACCCACCTTTCGGGTGGGCGAGGCGTCAGACGGGCCGCACGTGCTGCAACTGTCCACGCCACAGCGGGCCTGGGTGTTTCAATTGATCGATCCAGAATGCCTTGCCGTGGCGGCCGCGCTGCTGAACCTGGGCGGCGTCACCAAGGCCGGCTTTGGTCTGGGGGAGGACCGCCGCCACATCGTGCGCAAGCTAGGGGTAGAGCCGGTCGGCCTGCTGGAACTCAACCAATTGTTTAGAGAGCGCGGCTACCGCAGGGACATGGGCGTCAAGGGCGCGGTGGCAGTGCTGTTTCAGCAGCGCTTCATCAAATCCAAAAAAGCCTCCACCAGCAACTGGGCCCAGCCCCGTTTGTCCGAGGCGCAGCTGGTGTACGCCGCCAATGACGCCTATGCCGCCATCCGCGTGTTCAACGCCCTGGAAGTAACCCCGTCATGAGCCACCGTTTTGGCATCGCCCTGGTGGGCATTGGCCCTGGCGCCGTGCCGCACCTGCAAAGCCTGTTTGACCTGCGCGACACGGTTGAGCTGCGCCACGCCGTCACGCGCCGGCCGGCGCTGGCCAACCTGGGGCCTTTTCAAGGCTTGTTGGCGCCCAGCGCCGACCTGCAGGCCGCGCTGGCCGACCCCCTTGTGCAAGCGGTGATCGTGGCCACGCCACCGGCCAGCCACCTGGAGCTGGCGACCCAGGTGTTTGCCGCTGGCAAGCACCTGCTGCTAGAGAAGCCGCTGGACGTTTCGCTGACGCGGGCACAAGCCATCGTCGACCTGGACCGAACGTCCGACCGGCGCTTGGGCGTGGTGCTGCAGCACCGCTTCCGCCCCGGCGCCTTGGCGCTGCAAGATGCGCTTGCCAGCGGGCGCCTCGGCACGGTACAAGCCGCCTCCGTGCGGGTGCCCTGGTGGCGGCCGCAGAGTTATTACGACCAGGCCGGGCGCGGCACCCTGGCGCGCGATGGTGGCGGCGTGCTGCTGACACAGGCCATCCATAGCCTGGACCTGTTCCGCGCCTTGGTGGGCGTGCGTTCGGTATTGGCGGCCCAGGTCATCACCACCGCGCTGCACCGCATGGAAACCGAAGACTACGCCAGCGCCCTGCTCACGCTGGGCAACGGCGCACCAGGTCAGCTGCTGGCCACCACCGCCATGCGACCGGGCCGGCCCGAGTGCATTGAGGTCATCGGCAGCCTGGGCAGCGCGGTGCTGGAAGGCGGCAGCCTGCAGATCGATTTTGTCGATGGTGAAACGCTGCAGCTCAAAGCCCAGGGCGGCACCGGCAGCGGCGCCAACATCATGGATTTCCCCAACGACGACCACCGCGCCCTGCTGCAGGACTTTGTCGACGCCGTCACCCAGAACAGCGCACCCCGGGTCACAGGGCTGGACGCGCTGCACACGCAGCAGCTGATCGGGCAAGTGTTGGCAAGTGCCACGGCACACCAGCCCGCGCCCTGAGCCGACCCGCCCTAAAACGCCCTGGGCACACAACGCGCCTGCGTCTGGCTGGACTCGGCCACCGCCAAGGTAGCGGCCAAGGTACGGGCACCGTCCAGCACCGAGACCACCGGCGCCTCATCCAGCCGCACCAGGCGCTGGAAGTGGCTGAGCTGCACCTGGTAGGGGTCTTGCACTTTTGGCAGCAGCGGGTCACCCACAATCGGTTTGTCCCATGCCGCTTCACCGGTGACGCGGGGGCTCCAGGCGCGCAACACCGGCAGCTCCAGGCTGCCCTCAGTGCCGATCAGGCGGTAGGCACTTTGCCCGGTGTAGCCAAAGGCCGGGTTCTCGCCACTGCCCTGCTCGATGGTCCAGGGCGACAGGCCGGCGTCGGTGCAGGCCAGGGTGCCCAAGCAACCGTTATCAAACTCAAAGACGGCGGCCGCCGTGTCTTCCACCGCAAACCCACGGTTAGCATGGCTTTTGACACCACTCACCGCATGGATGTCGCCGCACAGGTGGCGCAGCATATCGATCTCATGGATGGCGTTGATCAGCAGCGGCCCGCCTCCGGGCTGGGTGCGCCAGGCCGCCTGATAGTAGGCGTCGGGCTTGCGCGTGGCCCACACCACCGAGGCCACCACCAGCCTCCCCAGCCGACCGTCGGCCAGCCATTGCTTGGCCTGCTGCACCACGCCCAAGTAGCGGCGGTGGTGCCCGACCAGCGTCTTGATGCCATTCTGGCGCACCGCCTGCACCAGGGCAGCCGCTTCGTCCAAGGTCACGGTCACCGGTTTTTCCATCAAAAAGTGAATGCCGCGCTCGCAGCACCACTGGCCCTGCTGCAGGTGCAGGGCGTTGGGGGTAGCGATGATCACCGCTTCAGGTTTGACGCGGTCCAGCATCTGCTGGGCATCACCAAACCAGGCCGCTGCGCCGATGTCCAGCCCGGCCGGGTCAGCCACCGGGTCGGCCACGGCCACCAGCTCGGCCGCCTCCGGCATGGCGAGGATGGTCTGGATGTGGCGCCGGCCAATCAGGCCGGCGCCCAGCACGGCGATGCGCAGTGGTGTCATGGTGTCGTCTTTCAAGATAGGGGTGGCACGCTGCCGCCGGCTGCCGTCAGCGCCTGGCGCCATTCGTCGCGCAGCCAGCGCGCGCAAGCCACATTGTTGTCAAAAATTGAATAGGTGTGCCCTGCGCCATAGTCCACGGCGGGAATGAACTCGCAAGAGATCTGGCGCATCGGGCTGTGCGGGTGCCTGGCGTGGTGGGCCAGCAAATCCAACAAAACCTGCTTCCAGGGCGCCAGCCGGGCCTCGTCCCAGTCAGCCAGATACTCGCCGGGTTCGGGCTGGGTAAAAGGGTACTGAATGCCACGCCCAAAACTGCCGTCCGGGTGTCGGGCCCAGACATTGACCGGGTTGGCCGGTACCGCCGCCCGGGCGTGGGCGTGGTGCACCAGGTTGGCGTCAATCCACCGCTTGGCGACGTTGCCCGGCTGGGCCGGGTCGAGGATCAGGTGGCCGGCATCCATGTCTGCCTTCATGCCCTGGACCTGTTGCTCTACCGGGTTGTCCATCTTGAAGATGACGTGGCTGTGGTCCAGGGTGATATGAAAGGGCAGGCCGCGCTGCGCCACCAGTGCCGCCACCTGCTCCACCCGGCCAAAGTGCTCGGACCACATGTTGACGTGAACCTCGAAACACGGCACAACGCCTTGACTCATGCCGACGTCAAAGGCCCGCAGGTAGAAGTCTGCCACCTCGCCGTTGGTCAGCCGATGACCATCAGCATGGTGCGTCAGAACCTGGACGTTGTGCACCCTGCTGCCCAGCAAGCGGGCCTTGCTGATGTTCTGCTCAAAGAGCGCCTCGTCGCGCCCGAGCGTGTAGAACCAGCCGCCAGCCAAAACCGGCAGGTCCAAGCGCTCGGACGCTTTCAGCAGATCGGCAAATTCGTCGTCGGTGGGCGTGCGGTCGATGTAGTCGAACACCCCCGCCTCCTTGACCATGCGCACCTTGGTCGCGATGTCGGGGATGTTGGTGTCCTGGTGCGTAGCGCCCCCGGCGGTGCAGCCGAACTTGAGGTCGTCCCAGTGCCTGACGTTTGCTGTGTTCATCGCCGTCGCGGCGGACCGCGCTCCTTGTCGACTGATTGTGACCCGGGCACAGCTTACACTGCCTCGCAACCGCCACGCCAGGCGCCATGAGGCCCGAATGACCGACACCACCCACCACCGTATCTGCCCCCTGTGTGAAGCCTGTTGCGGGCTGGAGATCACCACCCGCCAAGGCCGCGTCATCAGCATCCGGGGCGACACGCAAGACGTGTTCAGTGCCGGCTACATTTGCCCCAAGGGCGTGGCGCTGAAAGACCTGCACGAAGACCCCGACCGGCTGCGCACACCAATGATCAAACGCGACGGCGTGCATGTGCCAGCCACCTGGAACGAGGCCTTTGCCGAGATTGAGCGCCGTTTGCCGACAGTGATCGCGCTGCATGGGCGCGACGCCACGGCTGCCGTGGTGGGCAACCCGGCGGCGCACAAGATCGGCCTGGTGGGCTACTTTGGCAAGTTGGCGCGGGCGCTGGGCAGCAAAAACGTGTTCTCGGCCTCCACCCTGGACCAGATGCCCAAGCAGCTCGCCAGCGGGCTGATGTTTGGCCACTGGCTGTCGGTGGCCCTGCCCGACATCGTGCGCACCGATCTGCTGCTGGTGATCGGCGCCAATCCGCTGGCCAGCAACGGCAGCATGTGGACCGTGCCCGACTTCAAGGGCAAGGCCCGCGCCATGCAGGCGCGCGGCGGCCGGCTGATCGTGATCGACCCGCGCCGCACCGAAACCGCCGCCATGGCCAACGCCCACCATTTCATCCGCCCCGGTGCCGATGTGTTTTTGCTGGCCGCCCTGGTGCATACCCTGTTTGCCGAGCAGCTGGTGCGCCTGGGTACGGTAATTGACTGGGTGACCGGCGTGACCGAGGTCGGGCAGGCGGTAGCGCCCTTCACGCCCGAGGTGGTGGCGGCGCGCTGCGGGATCAACGCCGAGACCATCCGGGCGCTGGCCCGCACCCTGGCCGAGACGCCACGTGCGGCGGTATACGCCCGCATCGGCACCTGCACGCAGGAATACGGCACGCTGGCGAGCTGGCTGGTGGATGTGCTCAATGTGCTCACCGGGCACCTGGACACACCGGGCGGCGCCATGTTTGCCAAGCCGGCCGCCTTCGGCGCCAACACCATCGGCCGGCCCGGCAGCGGCAAGGGCATTGCCACCGGCCGCCACCACGCCCGGGTCAGCGGCGCGCCCGAGGTAATGGGCGAGCTGCCCATCACCTGTCTGGCCGAAGAGATCGAGACTGCCGGCCCCGGCCAGGTGCGGGCGCTGATCACCATCGCCACCAACCCGGTGCTGTCCAGCCCGAATGGACCGCGCCTGGCGCGGGCGCTGGCGTCGCTGGATTTCATGGTCAGCTTGGACATTTACCTGAACGAGACCACGCGCCACGCCGATGTGATCCTGCCCGGCCCGTCGCCGCTGGAAGACATGCACTATGACCTGGCGTTTCCGCAGCTGTCCTGGCGCAACCATGCGCGCTACAGCCCGCCGGTGTTTGAGCGCGCCCCTGGCCAGCCCGAAGAGTGGGAAACCCTGATGCGGCTGGCTGCCATCGCCCGCGGCCAAGGCGACCAACAGGACGCCGGCGCGCTGGACGACGCGCAGTTTGCCGACGAGGCCCAGCGCCTGTATGGCGCCCATGCTGAAGCTGTTTTGCAGGCAACCCAGGGTCTGCGCGGGCCGCAACGCATGCTGGACGCGGCGCTACGCGGCGGCCCCTATGGTGAAGGGTTTGGTGAAGGCTTTGGCACCCGGCCCGACGGCCTCACGCTGGCCAAGGTGATGGCAGCCAACCCCAGCGGCGGCATTGACCTGGGCGAGTTACAACCTCGCATCCCCGAGATGCTGCGCACGCCCAGCGGCAAAATTGAACTGGCCCCGCCCAGCCTGCTGGCTGACCTAAATCGCGCAGTGGCAGACCTGGCGCGGCCCGCACCCGAGCTGGTCATCATCGGCCGGCGCGACGTGCGCAGCAACAACAGCTGGATGCACAACCTGCCGGTGCTAGCCAAGGGGCCGATGCGTTGTACCGCGCTGGTTCACCCCTGCGACGCCTTGCGCCTGGGCCTGCAGGACGGCACTCTGGCCGAGATCACCAGCCAAACCGGCCAAGGGCCGCGCAGTGTGCAAGCGCAGGTGCAGATCAGCGCCGACATGATGCCAGGCGTGGTGAGCCTGCCGCACGGCTGGGGCCATGACCAGCCCGGCACCCGGCTGCAGCTGGCCGCCCAACGCCCCGGCGCCAACCTGAATGCCCTGCTGGACGACCAGTGGCGCGACCCGATGTCAGGCAACGCAGTGCTGGGCGGCATGGCCATCACGCTGCGGGCACTGGTCTGAGGTGGGGGTCTGGCCCCCGCCAAACCAGACATCATCGGAGATCATCAAGTTCAGTTACGCTGCAACCGACACTCCCGGCGAAGCTTCACTCGAGCTTGGTGCCCGTGTCCTTGACGACCTTGCCCCAGCGCTCCATTTCCTTCACCATGTACTCGCCCAGCGCGTCCGGGGTGGACAGTGACACCTCGACACCCGCTTCGTAGAGCGCCTTCCGGGTTTCAGCAGACTCCATGAGTTTGGCGACTTCCGCATTCAGGCGGTTGACGATGTCGCGCGGCGTGCCAGCCGGCGCCAGCAGCGCCAACCAAACCGACGCCTCATAACCTGGCACACCGGCCTCCTGCAGGGTGGGCACATCGGGCAACTGCGGAATGCGCTTGCCAGTGGTCACTGCCAGGGCCCTCAAGCGCCCGGCAGGTACCTGCGCCAGCGCGTTGGGCACACCGGCAAAGCTGCTTTCCACCACGCCGGCCACCAAGTCTGTGGCGGCGCCGCTGCTGCCGCGGTAGGGCACATGCTGCAGCTTGGTGCCGGTCAGCGATGCAAACAGCCCGCCCATCAGGTGCTGGGAGCTGCCGTTGCCACTCGACGCATAACGGATGGTGTCCGGCGATGCCTTGGCCAGTGCGATGAACTCTTGCACGTTGCGCGCCGGCACCTTGGGGTTGACCAGCAGCACATAGGGCGAGTCCACCAGCTTTGTGACCGGCACAAAACCCTTGATGGGGTCATAAGGCATGCTCTTGTAGATCCACGGGCTGATCACATGGGTGGTCGAGATCATGACCAGCGTGTAGCCATCGGGCGCAGCCTTGGCCACAAAGTCGGTGCCTATGGTGGACCCGGCGCCGGCCTTGTTCTCGATAACAAACTGCTGGCCCATGCTGACGGACAGGCGCTGGCCGAGAATCCGGGCCACGACGTCGGTGAAACCGCCAGGCGCAAATGGCACGACTAGCCTGACGGGCTTGCTGGGGTAAGTCTGCGCGGCAACCGATACCGACAGACTGGCGGCGAGTGCGGTCAGGACGGCACCAGCGATCAGACGAAAACGCGGTGTTCTCATGATGGCTCTCCCAGGTAGGCCGGCGCTGGCATTGTGAAAAAACTGTGCAGGATCTGGTAGACCATCATGTAGTTCTTCTGTTGAAAGCTTGCGTGCGAAATGCCGGCCATTACGCTGAACTGCTTGTTCATGTTGGGTAACAGCCGGAAGTAGTCGATCAGGTCGTCCATGCCGGCAATGCCGTCGTATTCGCCACGCAGGATGATCGTGGGCACGGTGAGCTTGCGCGGGTCGGTCAGCGGCAAGCGGGAACACATGTCCACATAGGTGCCAGTGGGCATGGAGTCGTCCAGGGTCAGAATGGCGTCGGCAAAGGCCTCCACCGTTGCCGCGTCCGCAGTACCCGGATGGTCGCGTTGGAAGATGCTGTGCACAAAAGCGCGGTCGATCGGGCGCCGGTTTTTGGCAAGGAACTCCGGCAGCTTCTTGCGACGCTGCTCCAGCGTGTGGCTGCCCTCACCCGTCCACACATAGGCGTCAAGCGCGATCTTGGCCACGCGCTGCGGGTGGCGCTCGGCGAACAGGGCCGCCTTCAATGCCCCCGAGGAAATGCCGTAGACCAGCAAAGAGGGCGCCTTCGTCTGCGCCAGGATGTAGGCGCTGCCGGCGGCCAGATCGTCGGCGCCGTTGCTGATGTCGAAATTGATGTCACGGTGCTTGTCGGAGCGGCCATAGCCTTCGTTGTCCATGGTCCAGGTGTCGAAACCGCGGTCGCGGAACCACTCCATGGCGGACGAATACGGCCGACCTGGCACCTGCAGATCGAAGGTCGGCTGCGAGGCCATCGAGGACCCGTGCACAAACAAGATCGTGCCGGCATACGGCACCTTGGGGGACGCTTTTTTCTCCCACAGGAAAAGCCGTATATCCCCTTTATTCGTCCAGTGTTCGACGCCGCCTGACCAGGTCACATTACCCATGTATTTCTCCGTTTTTTTAGCTGCCTCTACGCCAATCGTACCGTCGATTTGCGTTCGGTGAATTTTGGGTAAGCGTAGAAACCAGTAAATTTGTCACTTCGCAGCTCTCAGAACGCTTGGCGTGCCTAAGCTATTGAACTCATGGCTTTTTTTCTCTGCCGCCGCCACGCCACTGGACATCGTATGACCACGTGGCGCCAGGTTCACCTGGGCCGGCCATGCGTTGCAGCCAAGCCGAGAGACAGGCTGGGGGCCAGCTCCGAAAACACGGCCCGCAGCAGAGGGGTTAGCTCAGTGCTTGTGGGCAGTGGCCATGGGCGCAGTAGCCACCGGCACCTTCAGCTCAAGCCGGGTCTCAATACCCTTGGCGTCTTTAAACACCAGGGTCAAAGGAATGGTGCTTTCCTTAGGCAGGGCGGCTTTGAGGTCCATCAGCATCAGGTGGTAGCCACCGGCCTTGAGCTCCACCGTCTTGCCCGCGGGCAGGTCCAGGCCGCCGGTGACAGCCTTCATCTTCATGACGTCGCCCTCCATCTTCATCTCATGGACTTCGGTCACACCCGCCACGGGCGACGAAGCCGCCACCAGTTTGGCGCCGTCTTTCGCGGTGAGCTTCATGAAGGCGCCGGTGGCCTTCTGGCCTTGCACGCTGGTGCGCACCCAGGCGTCTTTCACCTCTACGGATTGCGCGTGCACGATACCGCTCATCAGGGCGGCTGCAAATACCAAAGTCTTCAATGTCATGGGATGCTCCAAACAGTGGGTAAAAATAATCAATGCTGATGACCTGCTGCGCTGGACTCGATGACATCGAGCAGCGCGGCTGGAAATTTGAGGCCCTTGGTCGAAGCCCCTGACGCCGGCACCTCCACCCAAGGGTTGAACCCCTTGCCTACTGGGCAGCCCAGCACGACCGCCCAAGTAAAACACTTTTTCCACATGGGGAAACCTCCAAAGAAATAAGAAGCAAATAGGCCGCCAGCCCTTATCCAGCGGGCTGTTGGCGCTATCAATTCGATAGTTCAGGAGGCGTTGGGCGGTCCGCGTGCGGGCAGCGGCGCGGCGCTTCGGGTCGTGACAACCAAGGCGGGTCTGAGCGACACGCCCTGGGTCTGAGTTGGGGCCAGCCCCGTGTGATTCGAAATGACAGGCGGCGGCGCAGCCACCGAGGCGCACAGCGGACAGTCCAGCGTCGCTCCGGCAGGAGCCTCACCACCGTCACCTGGGTTCACCAGCAGCTGCATCACCCCTGCGCCCGAGCAGACCAGCGCGAAGCTCTTGGGCTGGGCCAGCGGCGAGGCGATCGCCACTCCGGTCACCAACACCAACCAGACCAGCACTAGGCGGGCCAGCAGGGTAGCGTTGCGCAAGGACTGCAAGGTGGACATGAGACGGAATTATGGCACCCGTCCTCAGTTAATCCTTTGGGCAGCGTAGCCAACCGGAATAGGCTTGACGTCTATCAAAGACAACGCACCATGAGCCGGTCACGATGAAGGCTTCAACTCAAAAGATCGCCGACATGCACCCAAAACTCGCTGCCCCCTTCAAAAACTTGTTGTTGGCGCAACGCGCCAGTTTGCTAGAGCAGCGGGCCGTTTTGCGTGGCGGCGAATTCAGCAGAGCCGAGGCCTCGGCCGAGCATTTTGGTCAGAAAGAGGATTCCAGCGCCCAGATCAACACCGAGCGCGAACTGGAATTTGCGCTGGACGCGCGCGAAAGCGCCGAGCTCAACCAGGTGCAGGCCGCGCTCGACCGCATCGCTGCGGGCGGCTATGGGGTCTGCGTCGATTGCGGCACCGATATTCCGGCCGCGCGCCTGCATGCCACGCCCGAGGCAGAGCGCTGCATGGCCTGTCAGCAAGCCACGGAGTAGTGCTCAGGCCCGCCGACGGCCAGCCTTATTTGTTAGCGAGACGCGAGAAATCGCCGTCCAGCCGGGTCAGGGCAGCATCGATACGGGACCTTTTGGCCATGACCCACTGGTCCTGTTCGGCCAGCTTCTGGCTGGCCGCGGCCAGCATCCGCTTCATTTCAGACGCCTGAGGACCACCGGCAGTGGCCCGATTCTCGATGATCGCCACCGGGTCAAGGGCGGTCCTGAATTCGCTCTCAGCCATGGGCAACGGGCCCGCGATACCGGCCTCTCGGACGGTCTCAAGGTAGATACGTTGCGCCTGGGCATAAGGGAAATCCTTAGGCTTGATGTTGTTGCTCTTGGCAAAGTCAACCACATTGGAGGCGAAATGGTGACCCACCCGGAACGGCAATTTGTATTGGCGCATCAACAGGTCTGCCAGTTCCTGCGAGGCGGTCCAGTCGCTGTTGAGTTCTTCCAGGGCGCGCTCAGGGCTGATCACCAAGGCATTCAGGACTCGGTCCAAGCCCTGCAAGAATTTGAGAGCGCTTTTCACCATCTCGGAATTCAATTTCACATCTTTGGCGTCCGACATGCCTGGCGTGATGTTGTGCGCCCGCATCACGGGGCCCATGGCAAGCGCAATCGCGGTCGACGCATCGGTTCTGACATCGTTGAGCAAGCCAGGGTTGCGCTTTTGTGGCATCGCGCTTGATACATAGGTATTACCTCCACCCTCCTGGAGCAAGATCCAGGGGCGCGACTGGGCATACTGCGTCATCAGGTCCTCAATGAAATGTCCGGCGTGCAGGGCAATGCTGGTCACCACCGCAGCCACTTCGACCGGGTGTTCAGTCGACGAGATCTGGGCGGCATCGTAAGCGTTGTCTGCTACTGCGGCAAAGCCAAGGTAGTCGGCCATGCGGCTACGGTTAAGCGGCCAACTGGTGCCGTTAAGGACAGTGGTCCCCATGGCAGATCGGTCGATGCGCACATAAACCTCACGTATGCGCTGGGCATCGCGCTCCAGCCCGGCGGCATGGCCCAGCAAATAGTGCCCGTAACTGTTAGGTTGTGCGGCCACGCCATTGGTGTAATTGGGCACAACGGTTTTAACGTGTTTGTCCGCCAGCTTGACCAGCGACTTTGCGGCCTTGTTGAGTTGCTCCGCCAAGGCCAACAGGTCGTCACGCAGGATGGCGGCCCGGTAAGTGGCGTGCATGTCCTGGCTGGACCGTCCCGCGTGCAGCAGTGTCACGTCCTGCCCAGCGGCCCGGATCAGCAGCGGCTCAAAGCTGATGACCGAGCTTGGCCGGCTGCCGCCGGGCAAGCCGCCGTCTTCGATCACCTTGGTAATCCCGGCTGTAATTTTCGCCGTCTTGCCCGGCTCAAGCAGCCCCTCCTCCGTGTTGATGACGGCCGTGGCCTTGTTCATTTGGCCCAACCAAAAGAACTCGTCGCGCGCGGTCGTTTTTTGGGCAAAAGATGCCTGGCAGAGCAGGGCCAGGGCCAGGAACAGGGAAACTGAAGAAGGGGGCATGATAGGTCTGGTTCATTCAACAAACCGCTCGCTGGCGGTGCACCCGCTATGTTTGCACGAATTTGAGCAAATTCAAAGCCTCTGCACTACCGCGCGGGTTGAACCAGCGGGACGATCTCCTGCTCAATCGCGCCACAAACGCTCAGTCCGTCGCGCCCCTTCATGTCGATGCGGATGATGTCGCCGTACTTCATGAATTCGGTGACCGGCTGGCCATCCTGAATCGTCTCGATAGCGCGCTTTTCGGCGATACAACTGTAGCCCTGACTCTGATCCACGTTGCTGACAGCCCCCGAGCCAATAACAGCCCCGGCGCGCACGTTACGGGTCTTGCACAAATGGGCAATCAATTCACCAAAGTGGAAACTCATCTCCGTTCCGGTTTCGCACAGCCCGACGCGACGTCCGTTCCAGGTACTTTGCAGCGTCAGATGCACGCGCCCCTGCGCCCAGGCAGGGCCCAGTTCATCTAGCGTCACCGCTACAGGGCTGAAGGTCGTCGCCGGTTTGCTCTGCACAAAGCCAAAGCCCTTGGCCAATTCAGACGGAATCAGGTTGCGCAGGCTCACGTCGTTGGCCAGCATCAGCAGCCGGATGCCGTCCAGCGCCTGGCCAGGCGAGGAACCCATGGGCACGTCGCCGGTGATCACCGCCAACTCTGCCTCAAAATCAATGCCAAAGGCCTCGCTGGCGCAGACCACCGCTTCACAGGGCCCAAGAAAATCGTCACTGCCGCCCTGATACATCAGCGGGTCGGTCGAAAAACTCGCCGGCATCTCGGCTTTTTGGGCTCGCCGCATCAGTTCTACATGATTCAGGTAGGCTGAGCCAGCAACCCACTGATAAGCCCGCGGCAGAGGCGCCATGCATTGCTTTGGATCAAACGGAAAAGCATGGCGCGCCTTGCCCTGGTTCAGTGTTTCGGACAGGTCTTGCAACTGGGGCGACAGGAAGTTCCAGTCATCCAGGACCTGTTGCAAGCGCTCAGCGATACCGGTCGCATAATGGGCACTGGTCAGGTCACGCGAAACCACCAGCAGTTGGCCGTCGCGGGAGCCATCTTTGTACGTGGCAAGTTTCATGGTTTAGGCGGGCTGTGTCCGCTTTAGCGTTTATCGGGTTTTAGGGCTTGGGGCCATCATAAGTCGTCGCCTATCAGTCGTCTTAGTCATCAGATGAACATGTCGCAGCTTCTGCATTCACCACCACCAGGGGTTAGAGGCGCACCAAATGGTCGCCCGAATGGGCGCACGCTGGCTGTGATCTGCGCCTTAGTAGCCATGGGGCACTGGTACCTGCTTCAGCCAGACAGCATGCGCCCGTTGCCGCTGCAGGTTTCTGCGCTGAACACCCGCGTGATTGAGCTGGGCGCCACTCTGGCCCCGGCGCCTGACAAAACGCCGGACGGCGCGGCAGTTGTTAAGCCGGCCTCGGCAGTCCTCGAGCGCGCCACCCCACCCGTCGCCGGCGCCCAGACACCAACACCAACACCAACACCGGCGCCAACACCAACACCGGCGCCAATGGTGGAAACGTCGCCAGTGACCCCGACTGAGTCCGTGACCCTTGCCACCGCTCCGACCGCGCCCGCACCCTCGCCCTTGGTGACCGCCAACCCGGTCACAGTGCCAGAACCCCTCCTCACGGCAATGCCTGCACTAAAGCCAGTTTCGGAGCCTGTGCCTGTTCCTGTATCTGTGCCTGTTCCTGTATCTGTGCCTGTAGCTGTAGTTGTGCCTCCGCCTTTGCCCGTGCCTTTGCCTGTAGCCGTACCCGTGCCGGCGCCAGTGACAGTACCGGTGCCAGCAGCGGTGCCAGTGCCGGCGCCGCAGCAGTTGGCCAGCATCGCTCAGCCACCGCCGCCACCCCCAACACCCGAGCCACCAGCGCCGTCAAGACCACCACGTGAGTCTGCGCTCACACCCGGCGCGGTGGCTGTGCCACCCCCGACACGGCTACTCTACCGGGGGGAGTCCAACAAATTCCCATTTCGCGTAAGCGGAGAGTTGGTCTGGCGCCAGGACGGCATGAGCTATGACGCCCGGCTGACGATGAGTGCCTTCGTTTTGTCATGGGTCTATACCAGCCGGGGCGAATTGGGGGCTCAGGGCTTGCTACCACAGCGCTATTCCGAAAAGCAACGCAGCGAAGTAGCGGCGCACTTTGAGCGCGACAAAGGGCGAATCAGTTTCAGTGCCAACACACCTGCCGTGCCGCTGCTGGCAGGCGCCCAAGACTTTCTGAGCGTGATGCTCCAACTGGCGACTGTGATTGGCGGCGAGCCGGCGCGCTACCCCGTGGCAACAGCCATCACTGTTCAGGTCGCGGGGCCACGCGATGCCGAGGTGTGGCTGTTCACCGTTGAGCGCCAGGAAACCCTGCGCCTACCCGGTGGCGAGCAGGGCACTCTCAAGCTGGTACGCCATCCGCGCCGGCAGTTTGACCAGGAAGTGGCCATTTGGTTGGCGCCAGCCATGAACTGGTTG
>Ga0247844_1001241_pt1 | contig 48676 bp, 33 predicted proteins | sample LaCtaG_FD_192421 | JGI IMG/M metagenome (GOLD analysis project Ga0247844, IMG submission 192421) | Freshwater microbial communities from meromictic Lake La Cruz, Castile-La Mancha, Spain - LaCruzMarch201714.5m_1 | ecosystem: Environmental > Aquatic > Freshwater > Lake | place: Spain: Castile-La... | reverse complement strand
AAATGGAACTCACTGAACGCATTGGCCAATTACTCGAAGAGAAATACAACAGCGACGAGATGTTCACTGATTGTTATACGGTCGAAATCGAGCTGAAGCCCGGCAACAAACTCTTCATCTACGCGGACAGTGATTCGGGGCTTAGCCTTTTAAAATGCCAAAAACTTAGTCGGTATGTGGAGCATCAATTAGACGAAAATGGCTGGCTTGGTGAGACTTATGGCATCGAGGTAAGCAGCCCGGGCATTGACCGACCACTCAAATTCCCACGGCAATTTGTGAAAAATGTGGGTCGCACCATGGCCATCCGGTGCATTGATAAAACCGAGCATCTGGCCATTATGAAATCTGCTGACGAGACCCAAATTGTTCTGACTCAAATTGTGGTGGAACGGGATGGGAAAAAGAAGATTAAAAACGAAGTAGAAACGATTATTCCTTACGATCAAATCGAAAAAGCGGTAGTGAAGCTGCCCTTTTAAATGGATTAGAAGGTTAAGAGTTTAAGGTTTAGAATGGTTAGCCAATAACCAAACCTTCAACGTCTTAAACCCTAAACATTCTAAACCCTCAACATTCTAAACAATTCAACAACAATGGTCAATTTAGTAGATGTCTTTGCAGAATTTAAAACGGGCAAAAACATAGATCGGCCCACGATGGTGCGTGTCTTGGAAGACGTGTTCCGTACCCTCATCAAAAAGAAATACGGCACCGACGAAAATTTCGACGTGATTGTGAACACCAACACGGGTGACCTGGAAATCTGGCGCGTGCGTGAGGTGGTGAATGACGGTGAGGTGACCAATGAACTCGCTCAAGTAAGTGAAACGGAGGCCAAGGGAATTGACGATTCCAACTCCATAGGCGACGAGTGCTACGAGCAGCTTTCGATCGAAGACTTTGGTCGTCGCGCCATCATGGCAGCCCGCCAAACCCTTGTGTCAAGGGTCATGGAACTTGAAAAAGACGAAATTTATCGCAAATATTCCGAACGTGTGGGACAGGTGGTCACCGGCGAAGTGAACCAGATCATGAAAAAAGAAGTCCTGGTGCTCGACGATGATACAGGCAACGAAATCATCCTCCCACGGACGGAGATGATTCGTGGCGACTATTATCGCAAAGGCGACGTGGTGAAAGGCATTATCAAGCGTGTAGAAATGCGCAACAACGTGCCATTCATCATGCTGAGCCGCACGGACTCAGATTTTCTTGCCAAGTTGTTGGAGGCTGAAGTGCCCGAAATTGAGGACGGCGTAATTGAAATCAAAAACATCGTGCGCCTTCCCGGCGAACGCGCCAAAATCGCGGTGGAAAGCCATGACGAGCGCATTGACCCTGTGGGCGCCTGCGTGGGTATGAAAGGAAGCCGGATCCACGGCATCGTGCGCGAACTGCGGAATGAGAACATTGACATCGTGAACTACACGACCAATACCGCGCTCTTTATGCAGCGCAGTCTGACCCCAGCGAAGATCACCACCATCGAATTCGATCACGAGGCCAAACGCGCCGCCGTTTACCTCGATGCAGACCAGGTGAGCCTCGCCATCGGCAAAGCAGGTAGTAACATCAAACTCGCCAGTCGCCTCACGGGTTACGAAATAGATGTGTATCGCAACCAAGCCGAATACGAAATTGACGACGTGGATCTGGAAGAATTCAGCGATGCCATCGAGCCTTGGGTGATCGAGACCTTCAAGAACATTGGCTGCGACACTGCCCGTCAGGTTCTCGAACTCAGTGCCGAAGAACTCATTCGCCGCACCGACCTTGAAGAAGAGACCGTGCGCGACGTGATTCGGATTTTAACGGAAGAGTTTGAGGAAGGGAAATAGGGAACGCGGATTGCGCGGATAGGGCGGATTTTCGCGGATTTCTAGCGCTGTACGTGGGATATATTAAACAGCCAATCGGAAAAATCCGGTTGGCTGTTTTCTTTAATTGGCTAATATAAGTAACTGCAAATAGGCTAGATAATCCTACTTCCCCAAAAACACTGGCTGCACCGCAATTTGAGCATTCCCTTCATAAATCGTGCAGTAATAAAGCCCCATGGACAAGGATGGGATGGAGAAAAGCAGTTCCGAAACTACTGGAGCGCCAAATTCTTGGGAAGCCACCAATTCACCTTTGCTATTCAACAAATTGATCTTCAGCGCTTTTTCACCAGAGAGATTTTTTAACTGTATGGTTAAATTGCGTTGACCACTATCGGGCCAGACTTTAAAACTAGCGAGGTTGGCAGGCTCTTTGGCGGGCACTAGATTTTCGTAATCATGGGTCATAAAATCCATGCCTCCACCCACAAGGAGGTTGTTTTGAAAATCAAAAAAGGTCGCGTGCTCCTGATGTGAACCTTTTCCCCATTGCGTCCAGCAGGGCGAGGACTGCCAGGCGGGCTCCCAATACAGCACGCCCTTAGCCCCTTTATTGATAAGTTCTTGGGTCATGTCTACCAGCCATTTGCGCTGATTTTCAGGACTTGCTGGCGTATAACTGGGGTGCAATTCGGTGATCAGGTTGTTGGCATTATCCTCCCATTGCAAAGTCCAGGGATAGCCCGTTTCAAAAATCATCACCTCTTTGCCGGGATATTCCTGACGAAGTTCGGTCACAATATTTCCGGCGCCTGCGATATTGGTGGGTTTGTGCCAGGCCCAATAATATGAAAGCCCGATGACATCAAAATCCGTCACACCATTGGACCAAAAACCTGCCAGCAACCAATCGGCATTGTCCGGGCCGGCAATGTGCAGGGCAACTTTGACAGATTTTCCTGTGCTTGCTTCCACATCCCGAACTGCTTTAATGGCATGTTTAAAAAGTTGACTGTTTCTATTCCAGTCCAAACTCCAGCCCGCAGCATCCACCGATGGAGAGAGCAAAATACCTTTATTGGTTTCATTGCCGATTTGCACCATTTCTGGCATAAGGCCCTCATTATTGAGGTCGAGCAGCGTTTTGGAAATGTAATTGTATAAGGAGTCTTTCAGCAAAGGCAAATTCGCGACCACACCCAGCCAGGCTGCGGGCACCACCTGATGGCTTGGATCGGCCCAATTATCCGAAAGGTGGAAATCCAGTAATACGTTCATTCCCTGTCCTTTGGCGCGAATAATGCTTTTGCGAACATCTTGAAAATCAGAATACCGCTTTCCGGAATTCAGACCATCGTACCAATTGGGCGTATGCCAAAGCCGCAACCGAACGAGGTTGCAGTTATGATCCGCAAAAATCTGGTGTACATCTTTGGTCTGGCCAAGTTCTTTGTAAACCATGCCACAATCTTCCATTTCATTGACGTAGGATAGGTCTGCGCCAAAGTAAAAGGATTGAGCAATAGCTGGTAATGCGTTGAGAACCAAGGCGAATGCGAGCGTAGCTTTGAATTGCATTATATGTTGTTGTTATTTTGCGTTGATGAATTCCGCATGGTCACGCCGTAGAATAATAAAGAACCGTTGTGTCGTCGCGGCGTTGCGTGAAACTATAAATTCATTTCAAAATTGCATTCCCAATTGCACATTCCAAACATCGCTTCTGGTCGCAATATCGGGTTTTCAAATGAATCAGTGCCTGTGTTTGGAAAGCATGTCGGGCAGGGACACCAAGCACTGACCAGCCATCTACCAACGTGTTTGTTTCTGGAGGAAGTTCCTCCAGTAAAACGAGTGCGCGTTTTTGGGGTTCAACTAAGTCTTTTGTTTTCCCGTAATGGAAAAGAAAGGGTACAATTGTGTTAATGACCAGCAGATGCACAAAGTCGCGTCCCAATCCTTTTTCTCGCTTAATAGAAGGCTTGTCGAATTGAAAATGATCACCCCAATAGCTGCTTGGATGAACGTTGAAAAGGTTTTCAAGTTCCCGCAAATTATTGGTTTCCAATATTTTAGAAAACAAATGGGCGGATTGATGGATCAAGGCAGCAAATTGTGCCAAACGAACGGTTGGGAAATTTGCGGGCCGCAGCCGAAGGAATTTCCACTGACTCATAGGAAGTGGTTCAAGCCCATACTTGTGGGCTAAATGTCGGTATTCCCTGGTTAATTCTATGGGCCAGGGGTCGTTGTTTTGTTCTTGCAAAAAGCCCGCCTGTCCCAAAATTAAAGCCTCTACTTGTAATAAACTGGATTTGTGTTTTGCCAAGATCATCAAAGGAAGGGTGCGGGCCAATGCTTCAAACGGCTCGGCATTTACTTTTAGCCCAAAATTCCGAGCCAAAAGTCGATAAAAAGCCTCTTCCCAATGGTTTTCTGTAGCGCGCAGGGCATCGGCGATGGCTGTTGTTTTGAGTTCCAAACGTTCCACCATAAGTCGGTCGAGCCAGTTGAGTCGCACGATGTCGGGTACTTGCCGGAAAAAATGTTGACATGGAATCCAGGCTGTTTCGTGTTCGAGTCGTTCGTAATTTTCCAATAATTTGGGAGGAATTCTACCCTTCAATTCAAGACAGGGAATGCGCTCGCCGTTGCCGCGAAGAATGGGGGTATCTTCCTCTAATACGACATGCAGCACTACATTATCGTAGGACGGATCCGTACTATGCCCATGTGCATTCCATTCAGATGAACGGAGGTGCATTTCCACATTGCCTGCCCAAATCGTGTCGCCAATGCGCAGTCGGGTGTTAAAAAAGTCAGGACCAGCGTGGGTGTTTTGTTCTCCAACCGTTTGGATTTCAATAGGTTGGGATTCTGTGGTGTGCAGATTTTGAGCGTCGAAACGACGCGTTCGCCACAAAAAGTGGAGGAAGGATTCTCGCATGATAGTTTTCATTTTTTACCCGCCGTAGCCTTTCGCCACCGCCAAGGCTAAGGCGAATAAAGCAAAGACGGGTTGGTCAGAAATTCAATTCATAATTTTGGGGATTGCTGTAATTGGGGTAAAATACTCAGGAGGATTTCCGTGCTAGACAAAGTTAAGGGAAAAATTGGATGAAAACTTCTCTTCTCAAAATACTTTTTCTAACCGGAATCTTAAGAAAAATCAATTAACAACCTACACCCCGACTTTAACGGACAAAAATTCCCCTATCCTTCCGACCTTTACCCCTGTTATGAATCACCCAATCGCAACATTCCCGAACGAAACCTACCTAAACGGCCTGCGTGAAGCAGATGCCAGTGTTGTGAATGCCTTATACAATGAGTTTAGGCCTCCTGTTGCAAGGGCTGTCGAGTCTGCGGGCGGGAGTTATGCGGACGGCAACACTTTTTTCCGGGTTGCAGTGATTCAAACCGTTGGACTAGTTCAGTCAGGCCAATACCCTTCGGATGCTCCGATTTTCCTTTATTTAAAAAATTTGGCGCTTGCCCAGTATCAGGATTGGTTGTTAGAAAAGGGCCAGGAACTCCCACCCACTCAATTACCTACAGACGAGGAAGTTCCAGTCATAGCATCGCTTCCAAATTCAGCGGCTCTTAGAGAAACCCGACTTCAAATACGAGCCAAACGTCAATTTACAAAACTATCCGTTGAGGATCAAAGACAAATCCTGAGCCTCGCCAATTTGCCCAAGGACGAAAATTCGGATGTTTCTTCCATAGAAACAGGTCAGTTTAAACCAGCCGTTGAACGCTACAAAAATCTGCTGGATCAACGCGAAGTCGAGTGGGAAAAGCCTTTGCCGAACTGGGTTGTTTTACCTTTGACAGATGCTAGTTTCCACCAAACATGGTCGGCTTGCGAGGCCCTGGAACGCCAATTGTATTCCAGTCAGGTACCCGCTTCGAGTGAGAATAAAACCATCCGATATGCATTCATAGGGTTTGTATTACTTACTTTAGGTTACGCAGTCTTTACCTGGTTAAACCGCGATCGGACGCCTGCTGAAGTGTACGACCACAACTTCAGACCTCCTGAAAGCATTCTGGATGATATGGCTAAGCGCTACGCCAATGACAGCCTTGCACCCATTCAACCAGAACTTTGTTCGATCGCATTCAGCCAGGCAGATGCCCATTATAAAAAGAAGGCTTGGCGCGACGCTGCCACCGAATTGGTGAGCGTGATGGATGATTCGTTCAAGATTTGCCAATCGGATGCTTTGTTTTACCTGGCTATTGTTGGGCTTCAAATGGACCGACCCGAGTTGACGATTGATTGCATTGCTAAAATCGAAGATTTGGACCGATTTGGAGAGGATATTTACTGGTATATGGCTCTGGCTTATGTAAAAATGGCAGCCAATGACCCTGGTGAAAAAGACATAGCACGCCGAGCTCTGGAGCGCACCCTATCGAATACCGAAATACCGGAACGCCGCGCTCAAGCGGAAAAAATGCTCGAAGAACTAGCAGAATGACAGAACTTATAAAAAAATACTTCCCTGACCTCACATCGGAACAAAGCGCTCGTTTTGATCAACTGGAACCACTTTACAGAGCGTGGAACGAGAAAATAAATGTCATTTCCCGATTAGACATTGAAAATCTTGAAGAACGGCACATCCTTCATTCACTAGCGATCGCCAAAGTTATTGAATTCAAGCCCGAATCACAGATATTGGATCTCGGTACTGGTGGTGGGTTCCCCGGCATCCCGCTGGCGATCCTTTTCCCTGAATCCAACTTCGTTTTGGTTGACGGGACCGGCAAGAAAATTCTCGTGGTGCAACAGGTGGCCAAGGCACTTGGGCTCGAAAACGTGACGGCCATACATGGCCGCGCCGAGGAGATAAAGCTGAATGGCCAATTTGATTTCGTCCTTTCGAGAGGGGTTGCCAGTCTGGACAAACTCTTGATTTGGAGTCAAAAATTTTTGAAGAAAAAACATCATCATGTACTGCCTAATGGCATTCTTGCATTAAAGGGAGGTGATTTAAAAGCTGAAATCCGAGAATTGCCTGGGAAAGGCAAAGACTACACAGAAGTGTTTCCAATTCGCAATTATTTTAGGGAAGGTTTTTTTGATGAAAAATGGGTGGTGTATGTGCAAGGGTAACGAGTTTAGAAGTGACACTTTTTTGAAAAGTGTCTCTTCTAAACCCCTATCGATCATATTTGTGCAAATCATACCGCTCGATTATTCCTATCAATTTCTCCGCGTAGGTGCGATCTGTCGCATATCCGACCGATTTCAGTCCATAAGCCCAAGCGCGGTAATCCCGCCCATGCCGTTTGAGTTTGGCATATCGGCCCGACGCCAGTAATTGGCTATGTGCTCTCCAACTCTCCCAGGGTGAAGGGAATTTCCTGAAAAAATCTTTGTGGGTATCGTCCGTAAAATTGGAACAGTGCCCCCTTTTACAGTTCCTGGAAAAGCACTTCATTCCAAAATGGTTGTTGTTGGAAACAGCTAACTTGCTCGTACCTGCCCGGCTTTCAATCAGCCCTTGGGCCAGGCTAATACTTGCAGGAATCCCATATTGCTGCATTTCTCCAATCGCTATTTTGCTGAACCGCTGAACATAGTCCAGGGATTGCTCCCGGAGGAGTTCGGTGGCTGAAACCGGTGCAGCCTCGTTTTTCTTGGTCTTTGGCTTTTTGATTTTGCGTGGAATATCTTCTTCAACGCCAACATCCAGGGTGGTTTCGCGAGCCCAGTTGGTACCAGGAGTGTTGCCTCGTGTCAAAAGGCCTGATTCTCCGTCCGGTCCTAGAAGCAAAAATCCAGTGCCAGCCAAAACGCATAATTGAACCAAGGTCTTCCGTTTGAAAAGCCCGAATGACAAGCGGTTTGCCTGAAAACGCAAGGCGACCCAGCTTCTGCGCAAGCGCAGCCAAACCAAACGCATCAGTTTGGGCAAAGGCATGTTTTCAGGTGATTCCCAAACAAAAGTGCTGGGTAAATGGCTCGTTTTTTTCGAACGGCTATGACTTGTATGGGTGCTTCCTGCTTGTTTTGCACTGTTTTCAGTCTCGAAGTACCATTTGTTCTTTCCCATGGCGGTGATTAGTTTAATTGTGATGTTTGAAGAAGCACTATCCCCGAGTTTTGCTCACCTCTCATTTGTTTCGGTGAGCAAAAATAGATACAATTTGTTTATTAAAAAGCCTTTGTTGAAAAATTTTAAAACAATTTTTCAGGTGTAATTTTTAAAAACATCTAAATTGTTGAATTACACGACTTTTTGGAAATTTCAGCAAGCCATATTTAAAACAAAAAATAAAACAATTTTTGTCCCATCAGAATGCTTCCAAAATTTTTCGAGCACTTTCAGGATTCAGTTGGGTCTAAATCTGAGCATCTGGAAGGCGTTCTAAATTTTAGTACATGATTATTAAAGGGCGCTGCCAACCCTCTCCCAAAATAATGCGCCATGTCAAGCAGCGTTCGGAGCGGTATTCCCGTTTTATAGGTCGAAACGCGAGGTATGAAAGTTCTGTTCTTCCCAGAATGCTCTTATTTATGCCTGGCGTGTTGGAATATTTGTGGAAAACCGTGCGCCGGACGAGCATTGCTCACCCTCCAACGAGAATCAACACCATGGACATTGCCTTAAATTTGGAACGTGCAGAACGCGATTTTGTGGAAGCTCTTACGCGCCAGGAGCGCTGGGCTCAACAACAAGTGTATGAGGAACATTATAGCCGTATGATGGGTATCTGCATGCGGTATGCTGGCTCGCGCGATGAGGCGCTTGACCTGCTTCACGAAGCGTTTATCAAGATTTTTCAAAATATTGCCCGATACAAAGCAGGCACCTCCTTAGGGGCCTGGATTCGTACGATTGTGGTAAACACCTGTATTGATTATTACCGCAGAAATACCCGCAGAAGAACGGAAGATATTGATTCTGTACACTCCATCTCAACGGATGACCCCGATGTGCTGAGCAACCTTACAGAACGTGAAATTCTGGATGCTGTGCAGCAACTTTCGCCCGCTTACCGCGCAGTCTTCAACCTATATGTAGTAGAAGGCTATTCCCATAAAGAAATTGGAGAATCTCTTGAAATCACAGAAAGCACCTCCAGGAGCAATCTGGTAAAGGCTCGCCTGAAACTTCAGGAAATTTTCGCCTTGAGACGCATGGAATTTGAAATGAAATGATGCCAAAGTCTTTTGAAAAGCCCTAATCCATACCATCGCATACCTAGTACCTTACAATGCCAACTAGCTATTGGTATTACTCAATAAAAAATGGACTTGCAGAAATTCGATTCGAACCTAAAATCGGCACTGGAAAACATTGAAGTGCCTTTTGACCCAAGCACTTGGGCGGCTCTTGAAAGCCGTCTGGATGCTTTGCCAGCACCAGATGCATTGGATAAGGCGTTGCGGCCGGCCTTGGATCGCATCGAAACACCTTATGATACGGGTTCATGGTCCGCGCTCGCGAACCGAATGGACAGTATCGCACGGGTTCGTCGCCTAAGAATGACCAAGCTGGCTGAAATGGCAATTTTCCTGCTTTTACTGCTCAATTTGAAAGGCTTTTTTGGAATGGTGGAGTCTGTTACCAATCCGACTCCCGTAAAAAATGAAAAACTGGAGCCAATTGCTAATTCCCGTTCACCCAAGGCTAAAAAGCGGCCTGCTTCAAGCGTCAAAGACAACGAAAATGTAGACTCTAAGGAGCAACTAAACCTTGCCCAGCAGGTAGTGGCACTGGTACAAGATTTGGCCGCTACCCTCACGCAAGAGCTTGAAAATGAGGGCGTAAAATCAGAAGCTAACGCGCCTCAACCCATTGCATCCAACGGCTCCATTTTGGACCCCGCCAATTTTTATAGTCAATCAGGCATCGTCAAATTTTCTTTAGGTCCAGTTTTGCCAGCCCATCCAGTCGAGCCAGTTTTATTTGCGAGTTCTGTGATTTCAATCCCTGGAATCACGATTTCAAAAGCCTCGAAACCGTCCAATTTTTACGCCGGAACTTTTGGCACTTTGGACCAGAATTACCTGCGTGAAGGCGATCATTCCGACAAAAAAACCGGATTCGGGGGAGGTTTGGCCGTCGGTTATCGAAAAGGAAAATGGGGTGTAGAAGCAGGACTTCAATATGCCCAAAGGAATTACGAGCCGAAGCTTAAAAACGTTACCTATCAGGATGACCTTAACGGTGTTTCATACTTTCATATTGACAATGTGGAGGCTGAAGTTTTCTCTGTACCTGTTAAAGCCACCCGCCGCATTGCCAAATTGGGCAAGGCAAGCGCCCTTATAGTGGCGGGTGCGACGGCAAATTTTGCGACGAGTAAAAGTTACGGTTATAAAACGGTGCATTTCCCGCCCAAGCAAAGTTCAGATCCAGCTTCTCCGGTTTCTCCGCTACCCAATGCCAAAGGTGTTCTGGAAAATGGCGGACTTAATCACAATGCATACGCGACGGCCGATTTGGGCCTGAGAATGGAACAAGCCATTGGTAAGCGATATGTCGCCTTTGTAGAACCCATTTATCGCCAATCGCTTGGCGGCGGTTTAGGGCCCAATAAAGCGCGGCTCAGTACCTTTTCCATACAAGCAGGTGTGATGGCGAGTCTATAATGAATCAAAACTAACCCTTTGAAAGTATGCAGATTTGACTTGAATTTTGCTCCAGTCATTAACTTGCCACATACCAGAGTCAAGTAATAAATTTTATGGTCAATTAGCCTACCTTTGCCCGCCTTTTGGCGGACATTGACCATGAAGAAACTGTTTTTACCTGTTTTTGCCCTTGTAAGCCTTGGTTCTACTGGTCGCAAGGCTATAGCGGCTTTCCTTGTGTTACTTTGTTGCGCCTTGTTTTGGCAATGTGGCATAAAAGAGGGTGAAAAAAAGGAGGACAAATTGCTAGCAAGGGTTTATGACCGCAACCTCTACCTTTCTGAATTAGATGGTTTTGTCGCTAAAGGTACCTTGCCCCCCGACAGTGCTTTGCTTGTTTCAGCCTACATTCAACGGTGGCTGCGCGAACAATTGATGATGTATGAGGCAGAACGCAACATACCCAAGGATTTGGACATTGACGAACTGGTGCGCAGTTACCGTGCTAGCCTCGTTCGCTTCAATTTTGAAGAACAACTGATCGCCGAAAAACTAGATAGTACCGTCACAGAAGACGAATTGCGCGCTTATTACGATAACAACAAGGATCAATTCCAACTTGAAAGCACCATCTTGAAGTGTTTGTTGCTCAAAATCTCGACCCAGGCGCCTCAAAACGAAATCAACAAACTTTGGTATAGCCGCAACCCAGCTGACGAAACCAAACTCATTGCCTTTGCGAAGCAGTGGGCGACTTTGGCTTTGCTTGATTCTGAAAAATGGTACACCCTTCAAGAATTGTCCACCTTATTGCCCAAAGGAACCCTGACCTCCGAAAACGCTGGATCTCGTCGCGATGGCACACTTTCGGATGGCGATTTCAGGTATTATTATCGTGTAATAGAAGCGGTGCAAGGAAAAACTACTGCACCATTTGATTACGCGAAAGATCAGGCTTTGAAAATTATCCTCCACAAACGCAAACAAGAACTTTTGGAGCGCTGGAAAGAGGATTTGTACCAAAAAGAAATGCGACGGGAGAATATTAAGATCTTGCAGTAAAGGACGTTGGATGTTGGACATTGGACATTGACAATCTTGTAGTTTCACCGTCCAAAGTCCAAAGTCCAAAGTCCAAAATCCAACAAAGATTTTCAATGAAAAATATCATTCGATTCATTCCAATTTTACTTCTACCGCTGGGCTTGTTTGCACAGAAAGATAAAGCAGTGATAGAGCGCGTAGTAGCTTCGGTGGGAGGCGAGATCATTTTGCTCAGTGAGGTGCAGGAGCAATATGGTTTTGCAAAAAAAGACCAGCCAGAATTGCCGCCGGAATACCAGTGCGTGGTGTTACAAAACCTCATAGTACAAAAACTTTTGGTGAACCAGGCCAAACTTGATTCCGTGGAAGTGACGGATGAAGAAGTGGAGGCGCAGATTGATGCCCGTATTGAACGGCTTCGTGCCTACTTCAATCAAGACGACAAGGCGATTGAAGAGTTTTATGGCCAAAGTGTGAGCCAGATGAAATCTCAGCTCAGCTCCGACATGCGAAACCAAATTTTGGCGGAAAGGATGCAAGGGAAAGTGACCGAAAAAGCTACCGTCACGCCTTTGGAGGTGCAGCGTTTTTTTGGCAATATTCCCAAGGACTCCCTGCCGTATTTTAATGCAGAAGTTGAAATTCGAGAAATCGTCTACAAGCCCAAGGTGAACCCTGCGGAACACGATAAGGCGCGCAAACGCATCGAGGATTTGTACAAGCGCATCACCGAGAAAGGGGAAGATTTTGCAGACTTGGCTAAAAAATTCAGTGATGACCCAGGTAGTGGTGCACAAGGTGGTGACCTTGGATTTCAAAAGCGGGGAACCTTCGTTCCAGAGTTTGAAGCCATGGCTTACAAATTGGAAACCAACCAGTTAAGTCCTGTTTTGGAGACGGAATTTGGTTTTCATATAATCCAATTGTTAGAGCGCAGGGGTAACCTGATCCATTGTCGGCACATCCTTATAAAGCCAGAAATTACAGAAACCGACATGGATGCTTCAAAAGCCAAATTGGACTCCGTTCGCCTGCTTATTAAGGATGGCAAACTTACCTTCACGGAGGCCGTAAAAAAGTACGGTGACAAAAACACCCAGAGTTTCAACAACGACGGACGGGTGGCAAACCCCCGCACAGGCAATTCGTATTTTGAAGTGGCCGACCTGGAAACGAGCGTGTTTTTCGCGATTGATGGCCTCAAAGAAGGAGATGTTGCTGAACCCTTCCGGTTCAAAAGTCAGGACGGGAGTGACCAATTCCGAATCGTGCAACTCGTGAGTCGCTCGAAACCACACAAAGCGGATTTGAAACTTGACTACGGAAAAATACAAGTCGCAGCGCTGGAACAAAAAAAGGGCGATTACACCGAAAAGTGGGTGCTTGAAAAACTGAACACAACCTATCTCAGTATAAGTGATATGTTTCTTAATTGCCCGAATCTTCAAGAAATGATTGGGATATCGGCAGCGAGGAGACAATGAAGTTGATTTGTTGATTGGGGGATTCGGGGATCTGTTGGCTCCGCTCATGGATATTCGAGTGCTTAACCCTACAATCGACCCATAAACAAATCAACCCATAAACAAATACACAACCATTCTGATTTTCAGGCGCAACATCTTGCCCTACACATCTTTGACCATGATTTTTTTGCAAACAATAAAACCCCAAGCGCTCGGCATCCTGTTCCTGATCGCTGCCTTATTCCCGCTTTATGTTACGGCACAAACGCCCGATACGCTCCTGCCTCCGCTTGACTATTCGCAACAAAAAGAATACGAAATTGGTGGCGTACGCGTCACAGGTGCTCAATTTGCGGATGCAAACACGCTCATTTCGCTCTCGGGTCTTCGGGTTGGAAACAAGTTGCGGGTGCCCGGAACTGATTTTAGCAACGCGGTGCGCACGCTTTGGAACCTCAAACTTTTCACCGATGTGCGGATTAATCAAGAGCGCACCGTAGGGGATAAGATTTTTCTGGAGATTGCCGTAAAGGAATTGCCACGATATACGCGGCACTCTTATGTGGGGGTGAAAAAAAGCAAACACGACGACCTGAACGGAACAATAAACAAGTTCCTTCAAAAAGGGTCCATTCTAACAGACAACGTGAAGGCTACGTTGATTCATGAATTGGAGGAGTATTATGTGGAAAAGGGATACCTGAACGCACGGGTGAAAATCAACTCCTACCCGGACGAACGCGCTACCAATGCTACCCGCCTGGAATTCGTGATTGCGCCTGGGAAAAAAGTGAAAATCCAGGATATCCGCTTTTCTGGAAACGAGCATGTGAAATCCCGGATTTTGCGCAAAAAAATGAAGGAAACGCACCGAAAGCGCAAACTATTCAAAAAGTCAAAACTCGTTAGGGAACTTTACGAGGAAGACAAACGTAAAATTGAATCCTACTACAATAACCTCGGTTTCCGCGATGCAAGGGTGATAAAAGACAGCATTTGGCGAACAAAAAAAGGCCGAATTAACATCCATATGGACATAGAGGAAGGCCACCGCTATTACTTCCGCGATATCCGCTGGAAAGGCAACACCCTCTACGAAACTAAGTACCTCGACCAAGTGCTGGGCATCAAAAAAGGCGATGTTTTCAATCAGGAACTTTTGAACACGCGACTATCATTCAGCCAGGATGGTCGCGATATTTCGTCTCTTTACCTTGACAATGGCTACTTGTTTTTCCGGGTTGACCCGGTAGAAACAGCCATTGAAAACGATTCCATTGACCTCGAACTCCGCATTTATGAAGGGCCTCAGGCCACCATAGATCGTGTAGTTATCAAAGGCAACGACCGCACCCACGAACACATTATCCGCCGGGAATTATTCACGCGTCCTGGAGACAAATTCAGCCGTGCCGACATTATCCGTTCACAGCGGGAGATTGTCAATCTCGGCTATTTCAATCCCGAAGCGCTGGGTATCAACACACCCGTAAACCCGGATCGTGGCACGGTGGACATTGAATATACTGTAGAGGAAAAACCCTCTGACCAACTTGAACTTTCGGCAGGTTACCAGCCGGCAACGGCATTCAGCCGGGGCGGTGTGATCGGGACTTTGGGGGTAACCTTTAACAACTTTTCCATTCGTAATATCAAAAACCGGGAGGCCTGGAATCCGCTTCCACAAGGTGACGGACAACGTTTCAGCCTACGCGGCCAAACGGCGGGTGATCGCTACCAATCGTACAACATCTCCTTCACGGAACCTTGGATGGGTGGCAAAAAACCCAATTCGCTTACAGTTGCGGGTTTTTACAATCGTTTTGCATCGGGCTTTTCAGGTTCGGAGAGTTTTCAGAAACTTGAAATCCTACAAGGGACCGTCGGTTTTGGCACCCGTTTGAAATGGCCGGACGACAACTTTGTTTTCCGCGCCGATGCCGACATTCAAACCCTGAAACTCAGCAATGCACTTTCGTTTGCATTCCGGGATGATTTAGGTAGGGTAGTGTCTGATGGTATTGTGCATAACTACAGCCTCGGTATCACCTTGGCAAGAAATAGCATCAACGATCCTATTTTCCCCAAGCAAGGCTCGCTCATTTCTATGAAAATGAATGCCACGCCGCCCTACTCCTGGTTCAAAAATGAAAGCTTCTATGAAACGGCCAGTGTTGGAGAGATTTACAAATATGCCGAATATGTCAAATGGAGGGTAGATGCCGAATGGTACACTACGCTGGTGGGCAAACTGGTGCTGAAAACCCAAGCCAAAATCGGCTTATTGGGAAGGTGGAGCGACAAAACAAGCCTGAGTCCCTTCGAGCGTTTCGAATTGGGTGGCGATGGTCTGAACAATCAAAACTTTGGCCTCAATGCGCGTGATATCATCAGCTTGCGCGGATATAACACCAGCGACATAATGTCACGCTACCCAGGGGGGGCAGGCGTATTCAACAAATACACGGTGGAACTTCGTTACCCGATCTCGCTCAACCCACAAAGCACGATTTTTGTCACTGCATTCGCACAGGGCGGCAACGCCTGGGGGCGGGCTCAGGATTTTAACCCTTTCGATATCAAGCGCTCTGTGGGCATGGGCTTGCGCGTGTTCTTGCCGATGTTCGGTACACTCGGCTTTGACTACGGTATTGGTATTGATAAGCCAGAATTCTACCCAAGTCGCAAAATCAGTGATTATGCCCGGTTTAGCATTATCCTGGGCTTCGAACCTGATTAATACTTCGGTTATCTGAGGATTTGGTTATTTGGTTATTTGAGGGGCCAGAGCTTGGTATTTTTCCCTGTTGCTAAAGAAGCAGGAATACCAGGCTCTGGCCCCTCAAATAACCAAATCCCCCATTAACCAAATCCCCCATCCCTAGAATTCGATCCGCCAACTGAAATTGGGAATAGGACCCAATTGGTATTTATTTTCAATTCGACCGGTATAGGGATCGAAATAATGGTAGGCCAAATTCTGCTGCCCCGTCAGGTTTTGAATGTCGAGGGCAAAGGTACTGTTGCGGCGATTGCCAAGATTTTTCCTCCAGTATACCCGAAGATCAATGCGAAAATAGTCGGGGTATTGACGCGAATACCCGATTCGCTCATCAATTACCGTTGTGTTGGCCACCACAGAAGCATTCTGGTCAATTTCCGCTTCGCGCACACCGCCTGTCCAGGCCACCCGGGCATTTAAACCGATGGTGCGTTCTTTCCCAGGGCGTTTTTCGCGCTGCCATTCTTTGCCGAAGGTGGTGTTGGCCAGATGTTTAAAATTCCAGCGTGTGGACAACCAATCGGATTTGGATGGGCTACTGGTCTTCGAAAATTTTGAATCAAAAAAGCTTGCGTTGACCAGTAAAAACCAGCCATCAGAAAGGCGGCGCTCAACGGAGGCCTCGATCCCTCTATTGGAGCCTCTGCCAGTGTTATAGGACGAAAAATCGTAACCAAAAACCTGCTCGCTATTATTCAAGAGAGAAAATTTCTCGTTGATAAAGTAAGAAGCATTGTTCATCCATTGCCGGTAAACAGAAGATTTGAATTGCCAAGATGGAGCAAAGGTCCAAGAATACGAAACCTCAATTTTCTGGGATCGAATAATTTGACTTCTAACCCTCAGCAGCCAGTTAGATGGAACTTGGGAATAAGCACCCGCAGCAAACGAAAGTTGATGATTCTCGGCCAATTTGCGTGTAAAAGCAAAGCGTGGCTCAAGCGAGAAATCGTCGTAATTATCGTAGGGTTGGCTCCAGTTTTTGAAAATCGCACAATGCATACCCAAAGTTGTCTGGTTTTTCTGATTTCGACTTCGCCAGGAGACCTGTCCCCAGGGTTGTCCTAAGAAGTATTCCTGCAAATTTCCTTCTTGGAGAAGGTTACCCAGACTGCCATTCCTTTCGGAATTCGCAATTTGTGCCACCATTCCTAGTTGTAATTGGGCTCTTGACCCAATACGCTCAGATAAAGTAAAAGATCCTGAAATCTTTGATTCTTCTATATCGTCGCTATTGTCGGCTTCGTTATAGGTTTCAGAAACAACGAGCCGATTGTTTTGCTGCCCGGACACTGCAACGGTCGTTTTTAACCAAGTTTTTTTGCCAAAGGCCTTCCAATTGGACAATCCCAACACCCCCGTTTTTGATTCAAAATCAATGTCAAAGAAATCTTTGTAGTATTTGATTTCAGCAGTGTCCCTTTTGCGCCGGAAGATGTTTTCACTCAATCCACCCAAACCAAATACCGACCAACGACCACCCCGTTTGCCTTCAAAATTGAGGTTGAACGACAAGTCTTGAAAATTGATTTGTTCGTCTCCAAACGACACGCCCAATTGCCCCAGCAGACCTACTGTTGAGTATCGGTAATTGACGAGATAAGAATTTTTACCATACTTTCCGATAGGCCCTTCTGCAGCCAAATCCAGTCCGATCAATCCGGCCTGAGCCGTAAATTCGTGCTGGCGATTGTTGCCGCGCCGCAAATTCATATCCATTATGCCCCCCATTGCATCACCATACCCTGCTGGCATTGGCCCTACCAATAGCGAAGAATTGTCCAAAAGTTGTGCTGAAAACATCAAAATGCCGCCACTAGCTGCCGCAGGCCGATCACTAAAAGTACCTGCATTGGGCAAATGGTTGGGATTCACGATGTCTACTCCTTCGAGCCGCCAGCGCACGGAGCTCGGGCTATTGCCCCGAATACTAAGTTGATTCGTGCCATCATCCGTCTGTGCCACGCCAGGATATGCCGTGGCGAGTCGCGCAGGGTCGAAATACATAGCCGGGAAGCGCATTGTTTGGTCGCGGGTAAGCGGGATTTCGCCCAGCGGAAGTGGAGGGCGTCGGCCGGGTTGATTAGCCAAAATAGTTACCTCAGCGAGTTTTGCCGTGGTTCGGCGCAGGGCAATATCCAGCACCTGCTCTTTCCCTGCGGCCACATTTACCTCGGCAATGGTCTGACGTTCAAACCCTTGTGCGGTTATTTCAACGGAATAATAGCCAGCGCGGATTTTTTCAAACACAAATTCCCCCATCGGGCTGCTGGCCAGCGAAACGGGGGTGGACCCACCACGGCTGAACAAAACAGACACTGTTGCGCCTGTTATTGCATCGCCATTGTCGGTATCCCGAATGGTGCCGCGCAGGGTTTGAGCTTCGGTGATAGAAAGAGAAAATAAAAATGTAAGGATTAGAATCTGACTAACAAACCTATAAGGTTTTGAAAACATGATAGGTTTCACGTTGTGGAGAAAAGTGTAGCACTGATTTGCAATAGTCATGGCTGAAAATTCCGATTGTCTTGCAAATGTAACTTCACTCATTGAGCCTGGTACTTATTTAGAAATCGAAGGAGAAATATTTGCCCCCATCGCCGAATTTTTTCGGATTTTCACGCCGTTAAAAAACAGCCATTGGTCGGAGAATCAAAGGGACATATGCTTTGAACCTGCACCTTTATTGCTCAAATTTAAACTTTCAAACCCATCACTATGCCCACATTGTATTACATTCCGATTGTCCTGGTGCTCATTTTTATGAGCCTCGTTACGGTTCAGCAAGGTACCGTTGCCATTACCACCATTTTCGGCAAATACAACCGGACCCTTTACCCAGGCTTAAGTTTCCGAATCCCATTTATTGAACAGATTTTCAAACGGATTTCGGTTCAAAACCGTGCGGTAGAGCTTAATTTCCAGGCAGTTACCGTTGACCAGGCTAACGTACACTTCACCTCACTGCTCCTGTTTTCAGTGATGGACAATGCGGAAGAAACCGTCAAAAAAGTGGCTTTCAGATTTGTGGGCGACCGCGATTTTATGGCCAGTTTGACCCGTACAGTTGAAGGCAGCATTCGTTCTTTTGTGGCTACCAAAAAGCAGCAGGAAGTCCTTTTGTTGCGCCGTGAAATCACCGATGCCGTGAAGGTCAACATTGACCACATGCTCGAAGACTGGGGTTTCCACCTCATTGATTTGCAGATCAATGACATCACATTCGACGAAGAAGTAATGCGCTCCATGTCGAAAATCGTGGCCGCCAACAACCTCAAAGCCGCCGCTGAAAATGAAGGTCAGGCGCTTTTAATCACCAAGACCAAAGCGGCCGAAGCAGAGGGCAACGCCATCAAAATTTCTGCTGAAGCGGAGCGAGAGGCCGCCAGAATGCGTGGTCAGGCGGTGGCACTTTTCCGCGAAGAAGTGGCACGGGGCATGAGCCATGCCGCTAAAGAAATGCAAACCGCCAATCTCGACACCTCCGTCATTTTGTTCTCTATGTGGACAGAGGCAATCAAGAATTTCACAGAGCACGGAAAGGGAAACATCATTTTCCTCGACGGCTCGGTGGATGGGATGCAAAAAACCATGAAGGAGTTGATGGCGCTCAACCGGATGGACTTTTCTGCGCAGCAGAATGGATAATAACCATTGATCGCTCCAATGGGACGATCATTTGAATAAGTAAAGCGGTGATTCCGAGCGTTCGGGATCACCGCTTTTTTATTTAAACATTTTGTTTTAATAAAAAAACAATTTACCTTCGCTGCCTTAACCAGCCGCGCCCATGCCCAATAGAAAACATCCCGGCCGAAATGATCATGAACCGCACGATGCGGTATTCAAGGCCTTTTTTAGCGATGCTAAAATTGCCCGAAACTACCTCCTACACTATACCCCCGAGGCCATTCATCAGCGAATAGATTTCGTGGTTTTTCAGAAAATTGATACGGCTTTTGTCAGTGGCCGCTTTGGAATTTCCTTCAGCGATGTATTGTATGAAACCCGATTAGCAAGCGGCGCGCCTGCTCGCCTGCTCTTCCTTTTTGAGCATAAGAGTTACTTGCCTTCCCTGCCTGTCCACTTACAATTGCTTGATTATTTGTTGCAAATATGGGAGGACGATCTGAAAAACGGACGCCCGCTCTCCTTTATCATTCCAATTGTTGTGTATCACGGAGCGCACGAGTGGAAACAGAAGGCGTTTTTCAACTATTTTCCGGGGTTACCACAGGATTGGGAAGCGTTTATTCCAAATTTCCATTACTTGCTTACAGATTTGAGTAAAGTTCCGCCCGAAGAAATTGAAGAAAAAGTGGAAACCGAATACCTGAAGAATCTATTTTTAGCGTTAAAATTTGCTCGTAAACATAGATTTGACCTAAACAAATGGCCAAACATCCTTACTTTTGGCAAACCATTCTATCGAAATGACCGTGAAGGCATACTCCTTCAAACGCTAACGCTTTACGTCTTTAATTTTTATCACATGACAGAGGCTCAAGTTAAAGAACTCAATAGGCAGTTGCCCCAAGCGGAGCGCGACTGGATTGACACTATCCCTGAAATATTTGGGAGAAAATGGAAAGAAGAAGGCCTTCGTAAAGGATACGAAGAAGGCAAGGAAAAAGGTCTGAAAGAAGGCATGGAAAAAGGTCTGAAAGAAGGTCTGAAAGAAGGCATGGAAAAAGGCATGGGAAAAACAACGCACACCATTGCCATCAAAATGATTCAAAAATTTCCAGATTGGAATGATGCCGAGGTAGCGGGGTTAGTCGGCGTCACAGTGGAATATGTTCAACAAGTACGCCGCGAATTGACGAAAAAGAAACAGGGCTGAATGGGTTATCCTGCGCTGTCCTTCAGACTCCTCAGCGCCATCTGACCACCATACACCTCCATCCAAGCTGAAGATATTCTCTGGGGCGAAAACTTCTCCACTTGCGCGGGCATTTTTGAAATCAATTCAGCGCGAACATCGGGTTCCAATACCCTCGCAATCTGGTGCGCCAAATCTTCCACATCATTCGTGCTGGCGTATAAAGCTGCTGGGCCGCCTACTTCCTCGAAACAGCCGCCGCGTGTCGTGACCACTGGAATTCCTACGGTCAGGGCTTCCAAAATCGGGATGCCAAACCCTTCAAATACGGAAGGATACACCAGCGCTGCGGCACGGCGGTACAGCCCTGCGAGTTCCTTCGTCGTCACAAATTCGTCGAGCCAAAATGTATGGATATCAAGCTGTTCGGCTTGTATTCGCAGTGCTTTAGCATAGGCACTCTTTCCGGTGCCCACTGCGACGAGCGGTATTTTCAGCCCTTGGTTTTTGAGCAAAAAAAGCGCATCCAAAAGTTTGTGCCAGTTCTTGCGGGGCGTGAGGCTTCCCACAGCAATGAGGTAGTCGGAAGTGGGTATGTTTTCCCCGAGGGAGCGCGGCAAAGCCATGTGATTTGGCTGTTTTCTGAGACTTAATCGGGCAAACGTGGCATCACAGGATTGGCCGATTATCCGCACCTTTTGTGCTGGGATGTTGAAAAAATGCTCCAAATCAGCCCGCGTCTGTTCGCTGATGGCGACTACACAATCGGCTTCTTCCGCTGCGCGGCGATATTTTTTTTCGTAAAAAATTCGATCAATAGAAGGGTACAGGTCCGGATAGCGCATGAAAATCAAATCATGCATCGTCACTACGCTGCGTATGCCCACACGACGAAGCCCAGTGGGAAGTTCGTGGCTTAAGCCGTGAAAAACCTCCACACCATCGTGTTGCAATTGTGCTGTAATACCACTGCTACGCCACAGGGGATGAAACATTCGCCCCAACCAGGAATCGGGCAATCTGATTTGGTCCGCTGCTGTCGCCCATTTGCCACGGTTGTAGGGTGTGTATAGTAAATACTGATGGTCCGGGTAAAAACGGCGCAATCCTTCCAGAAGCGTGCGGCTGTAAAAGCCAAGGCCAGTGGCGTTGTTAAAATAGCGTTTTGCGTCGAATGCGATGGTCAATAGTGGATCCGATGAAGGGCGTAAGGTACAACCAAGAATTTCACTGAGTAGGTAGCCTTTCAACCTCATGTTTTTGGCCAGAATGAGCGAATGCCTCATTAAGTGGGTCGAAAAGTAAATTTGGTTGATTGACCCATCAAAATACCTTAAAAATGAAATTTGGAAAGCAGTAGGTTTGCAATACAAATTTACATTCTAAAGCAAATTTTCAACATGAATAAAACTGCCTACCTTCTACGATCTCTGCCCGTCCTAATCTTGACGATGGGGCTGTATTTTGCCAACCTTTTGGCTATCCAAGCGCAAAACCCGATTCCTCATTTGATTTTCCATGTTGAACTTGGGGGCTCAGAGGTTATCCCCTCTGTAAACACGGATGCTAAGGGACTCATCACTTTTATTTTTACTCCCGACCGCAGTAAAGTGAACGTAAGCGGGATGCTCGTGAAACTCGACGGCCCAGTGACAGAAGCCAAAATTCGACTTGGCATTACAGGTCAAACAGGCGCCGTGCTGCTCGATTTTTTGCCCCTCATCCAAGGGCGACACGTTATTGGACAATTGGATGCTCCGCCTGCACTGCTTCAGAACCTGCTGCTCAATGGTGTGTACGCTCAAGTGAGTACCACGGCACATCCCAACGGAGAATTACGCGGTCAATTTGTTTGCGAAACTGACCTCGACTACGGCGTGAACATGACGGGCAGCCAGGCTATTCCACCCAACAACTCTACGGGTAGAGCTTTTGGAGGCATTCACTTTCCATTAGGGTCGCGTGATATTGTGTACGCTTTCGTTGTGGGCGGGTTGAGCAGCGCAATTACCAGCGTTGAACTCCATGAAGGCCCCCCTGGGCAAACGGGGTCTTTTGTTTTAAATATGCCAGGTTTTTTCGGAAATATCATTCAGTCTATTATTTTACTAGACACGATTGATCCAAACTTTCTTTTGAAGGCCAGAGAAGGTAAATACTATGTCGTAATCAAAACAGTCAACTATCCCAACGGTGAACTGCAAGGCCAGATTTATCATCTGGGTTATTTTGCTTCTTTAGCACCCATAAACGGGGTTCAACAATTGCCTCCCCCATCGCCTCCCACAGCGGGTTTTGGGTTCAGTCAAACCAGGATAAATGGGACTCTTGACAGTCTTACCACTACGCTTTACATCAATGGTATTCAGCCCACTACCGTAAAAGTTCATACAGGACTTCCTAATGAAGTGGGCCCTGTTTTGGTAGATATGGGTCTTTCAACCGCACCGGGGTTTTATTCCAAAAAATACAAGATTACTCCGCAACAATTGACTGATTTTGCCCAAGGGCGCCTGTACATCAATGCTACCTCGGTTGCCTTCCCCAATGGCGAACTTAGGGGCGTGATGAAAAACACCCTACGCAAAGGGTACGCTTTCGATCTGTGCGGTGTACAGGTGGTTCCTCCCACCAACAGTGATGCGCTCGGAATCGCAGTGGCATCGGTAGACCAGGCCAATTGCTATCTCAATTACAAGGTTATTTCAGACGGACTGGCAGGAGCACCGGTGGATGCGTATTTCGCTACCGCTGGATTTGGCGTAAATGGTACAGCGTTTCACTCTATGCCGCTTTCGGAGCCCGTCATTGCAGGCTCGCATGAGATCATGGCCTCGCTTGGCCCGATCATCGAAAATAGCGGTACTTATGTGCTTTTGAGTACGCCGGGCAATCTAAGTGGAGAAATCCGGGGACAGGTGCGGCGCGGATTTATCTGTCCAGAAATAATAGTTGCCGTGACTGAACTGGATGATATTGGGAATGTGCAGGTGTCGCCGGTGCCGTTTCAGGATGTTTTGAACATTGCACTCGAAAGCGAGGCGGATTTTGAAGGCCGTCTGGTGCTGCGCGATATTTTAGGTGTGGCGGTTTATACCCAAACCGTAAAAATTGCGGCGGGAGCGCAAACGTTTCAAATGCTGACCGCGAGTTTGCCCAAAGGCGTTTATGCCTTATCGCTGGAAATACCTGGCCAAAATGCTGCGGTGCTGCTGAAAAAGGTGGTTCGTATGGAGTAATCATGAGCAAAAATTAAACACAAAAACCGCAAAACCATGCTGATAGGATGGTTTTGCGGTTTTCGTGTTTAATTTAAATATACCTTTTTGTGTCGTTTAGTCCGCGAAATTGCTGCTTTGCTCGAATCTTTGAAACCTCCTGGCTTTAAGTGTTGTCATATTCGTCGGCTAAAAATCCATAGCCTACACACCTTTATCCTTCCGCACACCTATGCAACTAACCATCCGCAATCTTTCCAAAACGTATTCAAATGGGGTCAAAGCCCTTCAAGATGTATCGCTTGATATACCTACCGGGATGTATGGCCTGCTCGGCCCAAACGGCGCGGGCAAAAGCACGCTCATGCGCACCCTCGCCACTTTGCAAGAGGCCGACAGCGGCACGGCCTGGCTGCTGCCTTCCAACGACTCCACGGAGGGCGGTATTGATGTTTTGAAAGATAAAGATGCCGTGCGCCGTTCGTTGGGTTACCTGCCACAGGAGTTTGGCATTTATCCGCGCATCTCGGCAGTGGATATGCTGGATCACCTTGCCTCTTTGAAAGGAATCCCCGGTGCTCGCCGAAAAGAGGTCGTCAATGCCTTATTACAGCGTGTCAACTTATGGGAACACCGCAAAAAATCCGTCTCCTCCTATTCAGGGGGTATGCGCCAACGATTCGGGATTGCACAAGCCTTGATCGGCGATCCGAAACTGATCATTGTGGACGAACCCACTGCCGGCCTCGATCCCGGCGAGCGCAACCGATTCTACAATTTGCTCTCCGAAATCGGTGAAAATGTGATTGTAATCCTCTCCACCCATATCGTGGAAGATGTAAAAGAACTCTGTTCCAACATGGCCATCATCAACGGTGGGCAGGTGCTTTACGCAGGTTCACCAGAAGCCGCGCTACTGCAATTGGAGGACAAAATCTGGGAAAAAGCCATTTCAAAGACTGAAATGGATGATTATCATCAACGTTTCAGGGTGATTTCGAGCAAACTGGTGGCTGGCAAGCCGATTATACATATCTTAAGCGAGGAGAATCCAGGGGAGCAATTCCAACGGGCGGCTGCAGGGTTGGAGGACGTCTTCTTCTCAAAAATCATGGCTGCTTAAACCCCACACCAAACCTATGTTTAGCACCTTTTTCTCATTTGAAATAAAAGCCTGGCTGCGCTCGCCCATGCCCTGGATTTTCCTCTTCGTCTTCGCTTTGATGACTTTCGGGGCCACGGTCAGCGACGATATCCAAATAGGCGGCTCTTACGGTAATGTCTGGAAAAACGCCCCATTTGTAGCACAGAACTGGTACGTAGTATTTTCCATTCTCTCCCTGCTGCTCGTGGTGGCATTCCTCAATGGGGCCGCTATCCGCGATTTTGAAAGCAATACTTCCCAAATCGTTTTTTCTTCCCCGATCAGCAAGGCGGGTTATTATTTTGGTCATTTCGCCGGAGCGCTTCTGATTGCCTTAGTCCCTATGGTGGGCGTGTCTTTGGGTATGTGGTTGGGGGCCGTTATCGGCCCTGCCATGGGCTGGGTGGATGCATCACGTTTTGGGCCTTTTGAGGTTCAGGGACACCTCAACGCCTACATTACCGTCGTGATCCCCAACATGATTTTTGCCGGAGGGATTCTGTACGCCGTAGCCGTACTTACCCGCAGCACCATGTACTCCTTCGTGGCAGCTGTAGTGCTTTTGGTGGGGTACATTATTGCGGGCAACCTGATGCGCGATATGCAGAATGAACAAGTGGCAAGCCTCTTGGATCCCTTTGGCAGCCGCCCCTTTTCTATTCTAACGAAGTATTGGACGGTAGATGAGAAGAACCACCAATCGGTCAGCCTCTTTGCGCCTGGCATCTTGGTGAACCGCTTGCTCTGGATGGCAGTCGGTCTGGCCGTGCTGATAGCAGGGTATTTCAAGTTCGATTTTGCAGAAAAGATGAAGGGGGGCAAAAAATCTAAAATCACCTCAGAATCAGACGAGTACAGTCTTAAACAATTGGGCGAACTACCCCGTGTTACGCCCGGAACCGGCTTCTCTACCACCCTCAGCCAATTCTGGAGTCAGCTCCGCACCGACTTCAAAGGCGTCATCAAAAGCACTCCGTTTATACTGCTCACTTTCATCGGGCTGCTGAATTGCATCCCTAGTTTCCAATATGCCACGGATGGCTACGGAACCCACAACCTGCCCGTCACCTACACAATGGTTGACATCGTTCGGGGGGCATTTTACCTGTTCACCATTTCTATCCTGACTTATTTCACAGGAGCTTTGGTGTGGAAAGAGCGCACAGCCAAAGTCAACGAAATCTATGACGCATTGCCCACCCGTACCTGGACGGGCTATTTGGCCAAATACACGACCATTGTTTCCGTGGTGTTCCTGCTTAATTTGGTGGCCATAATTGCTGCCATTTGTGCCCAAATATTGCATGGCTACGACCGCTTTGAACTAGGTGTTTATGTCCGTGAACTGCTTGTGCTCGATGTGCTCGGTTTTGCCTTCCTCGCAGCCTTGTTCATGTTCATTCACGCTTTGTCGCCCAATATGTACCTTGGGTTTTTCATCTGCATCGTACTGGTGGCGGTCAACTCCTTTGTTTGGGGCGTTATTGACATTTCGAGCAACATGGTCAAGCTCGGGGGCACTCCCTCGTACACCGTCAGCGATCTTTACGGCTATTTGCCTTACGCACAGGGACTTGCATGGTTTCATTCCTATTGGCTGTTGTTCGGCGGCCTTTTGGCAGTCGCAGCGATATGCCTTTGGCCACGCGGAAAAGAGTCAGGCTGGCGCAAACGGCTTTCGTTGGCCAAACAAGAATGGAAAACGTACAGAATCGTGGGATTGAGCCTGCTGATGGTCTGGATTTGCACCGCCGGCTTTGTTTATTACAATACCAAAGTTTTGAACCAACCCATAAGCGGCGACGAACAAGAACGCCGCATGGCTCGATATGAGAAAGAATACAAACGATTCCAAGGCTTCCCTCAGCCGCGCACTTACGACCTGAAATACGATATCCGTATTTTCCCAGAAACCCGTACTTATGAGGCCGATGGCCAAATGTGGGTGCGTAACCTACACGCCAAGCCAATTGACACTTTGTTTGTGCAGATCCCTTCGCAGGGCGATTTTTATTTTGAAAATCCACGTCTTGCCCTATTGCTCAATGATTCGACGCTCTACCTGCGGTTTTATAAAATCAACCCCGCGCTGGCTCCGGGCGATTCTATGCTGTTGAAATTCAATACAGTATATCGTGCCAAAGGTTTTGAAAATGAACTCTCGAACACGAGCATCATGCAAAACGGGACGTTTTTCAATAACGTTGATATCTCGCCTAGTTTCGGTTACAACGAAGGCGGCGAACTCAGCGAAAAAAACAAACGCCGCGAGTATGGCCTGTCCGAAAAGACGCGGATGGCCGCGCTCGACACCTCCAACCTCGCTGCCCGAAGCAACCAATACCTCAGCATTGACTCAGACTGGGTCATGGTAGAAACCACGATCAGCACTTCCGCCGATCAGATTGCCATCGCGCCAGGTTCGCTGCTGAGTGAAAAGACCGAGGGCAAGCGCCGCATTTTCCATTACAAACTCGACCATAAAGCCTGGAATTTTTACTCCTTTTTATCCGCCCGCTACGAGGTGGCTCGGGAACAAAAAGAAGGCATCACTTACGAGGTGTACTACCACCCCGACCATGCCCGAAACGTGCCGCGTATGCTGAAATCCATGCAAAAAAGCATTGAATACTATACCAAGCACTTTGGGCCTTATTACCACAAACAATGCCGGATCATTGAGTTCCCCAGGTATGCAGAATTTGCCCAAGCCTTCCCTGGCACCATGCCGTACTCCGAAGGCATCGGTTTCATTGAGGATTTCCGGCAGGAGAAAGACGATATTGACATGGTGTACTATGTGGTGGCGCACGAAATGGGTCATCAATGGTGGGCGCACCAGGAATGTGGCGCGAACATGCAGGGCGCGGAAATGACCACCGAGACTTTTGCCCAATATTCCGCCCTGATGGTGATGGAACACGAATATGGACGCGATGTGATGCGCAAGTTTTTGGAGTATGAGACGGACAAGTACCTCCGCGATAGGGGCCGCGAAACCCTGCGTGAAATGCCGCTCGGCAAATGCGAACAGCAGGGCTACATCCATTACAACAAAGGCTCGGCCGTAATGTATTACCTCAAAGAAATGATTGGTGAAGACAAGGTAAATGCTGGATTAAAGGCATTTTTGGAAAAATTCCGCTATAAAAATCCACCTTACCCGACCAGCATGGATGTGGTCAATGAATTTGCGGCACAAACGCCGGATTCGCTGAAATACATCATTCAGGACCTGTTCTGGGACATCACCTTGTTTGAAAACAGGACCAAAGAAGCTACCATGAAAGACCTTGGCAACGGGAAATATGAGGTGAGTATCCAAATCGAATGCCGCAAACTCAAAGCCGATGACTTAGGCAAAGAGACCGAAGTCCCTGTAAACGACTGGATGGAGATCGGCGCTTTCGCCAAGCCAGAAGGAGATAAGAAATATGGCAAAACGCTCTACCGACAACGCGTGAAAATTGCGCAGAAGGACAACACTTTCACGTTTGTGGTGGAGGAGAAACCAGACAAAGCTGGTATTGATCCGTTCAGGATTTTGATTGATCGGGAGCCGAAGGATAATGTGAAGGAGGTTAAGTGAGACTTCTGCTTTGGCTCATGTTTTCAATCTTCATTTTACGAAAAATCTAACTGCTATGTCCTTCATGTCCAAATTTTTCATAGCCCTGACGATTGTCTTTACAATGTCAAAACCACTTTTTGGCCAATATTTCACCGGAAGGATTTATGGTGAATCGGTTACGGTTCAGATTGATTCTGTTGGGAAAAATGCCTGGCAAGGGTATCTAGTTTATGATAACGAATGTTATTCGGTTGCACTTGTGCGTGTTGACAGCCAAACCCTGGTGAGCAAGGTAAAACATGGTTTTGTCGGTCTTGTTGAAGTTAGATATGATCCCTCAGCTGGTTTGAAATCTATCCCTGAGCCTTCATATGGGTTTTCCATTACAGGGAATCCAAACAGCGATTCTATCCGGCTAACTGAACAAGAAATCAAACAAATTCCCACTGTCCTTGTCCCGGAAAGAACAACCGTGACCTTGCAAAGGTCCGAATGGCCAGAAAACAAAATCGATTTAGTATGGATTGAGCGTTACAAACAAAAGTTTGCGCTCGAATCTCCTTCTATAAAAGTAGGCGACTCGGGTCATCAGGTTCCTTGCAATTTTGATTCAACCTTAATAGGCATTTGGGAAAATGTAGGTGGAGCCATGTATCTCTCTGTCCATGCAGACGGCAATATGATGATGTTTAGCCAAGATAACCGGGAACGCATTTGGGGAGATCGCCCTGAAAGTCGATTGCCGCTAAGTTATACGGTTTGGTGTACAGGAGCTGGAATGCTCTATACAGATAGAGTTAATGGCAATGCACGGGAATTTGGGCATTATTATATTGAAAAGGATACTTTGACCCTTCCTGCTATTCGAATTGAGGATAAGGTTTTTCGTCGGAAGTGAACCCTCGAACTTTGAGATGCGCAAACGGGAAGACCACCCGCGGCAAAATTTAAAAATCCCGGAGCCAAGTGAGGCGGTGACTTCAAGTCACCGCCTCACGACCGCCCATCAAATATTGCATTTTTAATTCATGCCACAGCATTCATTTCTTTCAAGATTGTTTTCAGTTTGTCTACATATTTCCCGTAGGAAATCTTGATTAAGCCCCAAACTACAGCCGAAACCAAAGCCCATGCAGACAGCGCTTTGAAAAAAATGACCGGACTGCTGCCCGTAAAAAACTGCAGGCTGCCAGAGCCAAATGTCTGTTGCCGCCACAACCTTGCAGCCATGAACACAACCGGCAACAACAATACGCCGCCCCAGAAGTAAACTTTCAAACCTAATTGCCAAAACTGGATGGACTCCTTGAGCATTGGACGAAGCGGTTGGTGCATTGAAATGCCTTTGTTCAAGTTTTTAAGCGCCAAAAAATAGAAGATAAAACAAGGGCCGAGCACAAACAGCACCTGCAAAATGGCAAATCGTTCTACAGTGCTTTCCGCACGAAAAGCAGCATAAAGCAACACGGCTGTGAGCATTAACCCTACGCTGAACTCAATTAAAAGGTTGGTGCGAAGGTTTTGAAGCGCGCTTTTGCTGCGTTGGGTGAGCAGGGTTTCTATCTGTTCTGCACTCATAGATGCCTGTGAGGCGGGGGCGTTTTGCCAAAGATTTTTCATGTCGTCGAGTTCGTTGTTCATGTTGAAAGAATGGTTTGGAAGTAAGCACGGAGTTTTTCGCGGATGCGGTGCATTTTCACTCGGATGTGGTTGGGTGTAAGGCCCGTGAGTTCAGCAATTTCCTCGGTGGTTTTTTCTTCAAAATAGAGCAAGAGCAGGGCTTTTTCCACATCAGAAAGGGTGTACATAGCCTGATAAAGCAAGGCAACCCGCTCCTCGGTGTCCGATTCCTCGTTTGGGATCTGGTGCATGACTTCTGTTACTGGGCCGACGGACTGCGGTCGGGCTTTTCGGAGACCAGATATCGCTACATTGATAGCAATGCGGTAAATCCAGGTGCTTTCTTTTGCCTCGTTCCTAAAATTAGGAAAGGACCGCCAGAGTTGAAGCGCGATTTCCTGAAAAAGGTCGCGCCGGTCTTCCGCCAATGGGCAATACGCCCGGCAGATTTTGTGCACGATGTTTTGATGTTGAACCAATAACTGAACGAATGCTGCGTCGGGTAAAGCCACAGGGTTTTGTTTAAAAAGATTAGTCGTCAAGGCTATAGAAACATTACGACTGTATGAACTTTTTCTTTCCGACCATTCCTTTTTAGCAGGAAAACACCTACATTTGCCTACTTTATTGACAAAATTCACTGAATTTAACATGGGAAATATTCTGCTCCACCAGCGCATCACCATTGACCCAGAAGATTGTCATGGCAAACCGACCATCCGAGGGTCTCGGCTCATGGTAACCACGATTCTCGAATTGATGGCTGGTGGAATGACCATGGCTGAATTGCTGGATGACTATCCTGCGCTAGAAATGGATGACATCTTTGCGTGCCTTGACTACGCTGCTCAGTTATCTAAGTTTCAAACGATTCCGTTAGCGGCATGAAGTTTCTTGTATGTGTTCCAACAAGAACCTTACAAACTGCTTTACTTGACAACTGGAAACATCAACAATGCTGCATTACTACAACTTTTTGAAGACAATTGGGCGACACTCGAGTTTTTGTTGACTGAAAACAATGTGATTGAGATGAATCAGGAAAGTATTCTTATTCGGTTTTAATTACGAACTTTTTCCTTCAACACTCGTTCCCTTAAAGCCGCGAAACATCTACATTTGCACACTTTTTTGACAAAAACACGAAAAATGGCCTCGACAATATTCGACTTAAAAATGCTCAAGGCGTTCTACGCCTCTCTCCCCGCTCGCGTGGACGCCGCCAAAGCCAAACTGAAACGCCCGCTCACCCTTTCCGAAAAAATCCTTTTCGCGCACCTGCACCCTGATAACCCACTCGCCGACTATAAGCGCGGCGGTGATTACGTGTTTTTCCAAGTGGATCGGGTTGCCATGCAAGATGCAACGGCACAAATGGCCTTGCTGCAATTTATGACCTGCGGACGCAAAAAAGTAGCCGTACCCAGCACCGTCCACTGCGATCACCTTATAACTGCCGAAGTGGGCGCCGTGAAGGACATGGCTGTGGCTTTGGACAAAAACAAAGAGGTTTTTGACTTCCTGAGCACCGTATCACAGAAATACGGTATTGGATTCTGGAAACCCGGCGCAGGCATCATTCACCAGATTGTGCTCGAAAACTACGCTTTCCCGGGCGGCATGATGATCGGTACCGACTCACATACCGTCAATGCAGGTGGTCTTGGCATGGTTGCCATTGGTGTCGGTGGTGCTGACGCCGTAGATGCAATGAGCGGCATGGCATGGGAACTTCAAATGCCCAAGCTCATTGGTGTGAAACTCACGGGTAAATTGCGCGGTTGGACCTCGCCGAAAGACGTGATTCTGAAAGTCGCGGGAATCCTCACTGTAAAAGGAGGAACAGGCGCTATTGTCGAATATTTTGGCCCCGGCGCACAAAGTATGAGCGCAACGGGCAAAGGCACGATCTGCAACATGGGCGCAGAAATCGGCGCCACCACCTCAACTTTTGGCTATGACAAAAGCATGGCACGTTACCTCAAAGCCACGGGGCGCAGCAAAGTCGCCTCTATGTGCAACAAAGTGGCGGATTACCTCACTGGCGATGCCGAATGCTACGCCAACCCGGAAAAATACTTCGATCAAGTGATCGAGATTGATCTGAGCAAACTCGAGCCGCACATCAACGGGCCTTTCACGCCAGATTTGGCCTGGCCGCTGTCGAAATTTGCCGCAGCAGTGAAAAAGAACAAATACCCTGCGAAATTGGAAGTCGGCCTCATCGGTTCTTGCACCAATTCGAGTTACGAAGACCTCACCCGTGCAGCCTCCATCGCACGGCAGGCACATGAAAAAGGCATCGAGGTGAAGTCGGAATTTACCATCACGCCCGGCTCAGAACAAATCCGCTACACTGCCGAGCGCGACGGACTTTTGGGCGATTTTGAAAAAATTGGCGGCGTAGTGCTCGCCAACGCCTGTGGCCCCTGCATCGGTCAATGGGCACGGCATATCGACGATGCAAAACGCGCGAACTCGATCATGACCTCCTTCAACCGCAACTTCACCTCGCGGAATGACGGCAACCCAAATACCCACGCTTTTGTGGCATCGCCCGAAATCGTGACGGCTTTTGCCATTGCCGGCGATCTGACTTTCAACCCGAAAAAAGGGACTTTGACCAACAAAAAAGGCGAGCAGGTAAAACTTGATCCGCCCAAAGGCATTGAACTTCCTAAAGCAGGATTCGCCGTAGGAGACGCGGGCTACATTGCTCCGGCCAAAGGCGCGATCAAAATCGCCGTCGCCAAAGAGAGCAACCGCTTGCAACTGCTCAAGCCTTTCAAGCCTATCACGAACAGCGAACTGAGTGATATGCGTGTGCTCATCAAAGCCAAGGGCAAGTGTACCACCGACCATATTTCGATGGCTGGCCCCTGGCTCAAATACCGCGGCCACCTGGAAAATATTTCCAACAACTGCTACATCGGGGCTGAAAATGCCTTCAATGGCGAGCGCAACAAAGTACTGAACATAGAGAACGGCCAGTTCATGGAAGTCCCCGCTTCTGCGCGACACTACCAGAAAAAAGGCATCAGTACCATCATTTTTGGCGAGGAAAACCTCGGCGAAGGCAGCAGCCGCGAACACGCCGCGATGGAACCCCGCTATCTGGGCGTAAAAGCCGTGGTGGTGAAATCCTTCGCCCGTATCCACCAGACCAACTTGAAAAAGCAGGGGATGTTGGCACTTACGTTTGCCAATCCGGCAGACTACGACAAGGTGCGTCAGGACGACAAAGTAAGCATTCTTGGTTTTGACAAATTCGCTCCCGGCAAGCCGCTCCAGATTGTGCTTTCGCACTCCGACGGCAGCACCGAGAAGTTTGACGTGAACCACACCTACAATGATGCCCAGATCGAGTGGGTGTCGGCGGGGAGCGCGTTGAACAAGATTCGGAAGGATTTTGGAATGAAATAGGGAACGCGGATTTCGCGGATTGGGCTGATTTTCGCGGATTTATGAATTGACTGGCTGTTCGAGTGGGATACTCGGGCAGCCAGTTTTATTTTAAAAAATAATTTCTGATATTTCAGGAATTAAGTCAATTCCCTATATTTGCGAGATAAAACAAAGGTTGATACTATGGCTAAAAATCGCAAAATAGAAGTCAAAGGGGTTGTAGTTAGCATTGCAGAACGATCAAAAGAAGATTACATCTCACTTTCAGACATTGCCAATGGGTTTGACGGGGGCACGGCGTTGATTGAAAAATGGATACGGAACAAAAACACAATTGAGTTTTTGGCTGTGTGGGAACGCCTAAACAACCCCAGTTTTAATTCCCCCGAATTCGAGGGAATTAGAAGTGAGGCCGGAACCAATCGATTCGTGATGTCAGCAAAACAATGGATTCAAAAGACCAACGCGAGTGGCATCGTCGCCAGCGCAGGACGCTACGGCGGCACCTACGCACATAAAGACATCGCACTTGAGTTTTGCTCTTGGATTAGCCCAGAATTTAAATTACTGCTGATTCGTGAATTCCAACGGCTCAAAGATGAAGAAGCCGCCCTGCTCAACGAAGAGTGGGACATGAAACGGCTGCTGACCAAAGTTAACTATCGTATACATACCGATGCTATCAAATCGGAATTGCTACCCACATTAAACCTCACGAAGGACAAAGAAACATTCGTCTACGCCAACGAAGCAGAGTTGTTGAACTTTGCGCTGTTTGGCTTGACTTCCAAAGAATGGAAAGCACAGAATCCAAAATTAGCACTCACTGGCGCAAACATCCGAGATTTTGCTGACCTGCACCAACTCACCGTACTATCAAACTTGGAGAGTTACAATGCCATCATGATTCGGAAAGGTATTGGCAAAGAAGAACGCCTGAGCGAACTCCGAAAAACGGCTATCCAACAACTCCAAGCCTTACAATCTATGAGCAGTTACACCCTCGACAGGCTCAAAAGCCCAACTTTCAAGCGATTGGGGCTTCCGCCGATATCGGAAGAGGAGTGATTGAGCGTATATTTAGACATTACATTTTCACTGTTATTTTCAATATTTTATGGCATATACGGCAGAGCAATGGTTTCAAAAGGGGCAGTTATACTATGACAATAAACGCTTCGAGGAGGCAATTGAAAGTCTAACGAAGGCGATTGTATTAGACCCGACTCAGGCTAAATTTTACAATCGTCGTGGTGCTTCTAAGGCCGAGTTAAAAGATTTTCACAACGCAATAAACGACTTTGACCAAGCCATCCTGATTGACTCAATCTTTGCAATTGCTTATAGCAATCGTGGTCATGCCAAATCCAATTTGAAAGACGATAAATCTGCTATTGCTGACTATGACCAAGCTATCCTAATTGATTCAAACTTTGCGGGAGCATATAGCAATCGCGGTGGAGCAAAATCTAGGTTAGGGGATTATAAAGGAGCAATCGTTGATTGCGATAAAGCCATAATTATCGACCAAAACTATGCGGCAGCTTATAGTAATCGTGGTGAAGCCAAATCTAGGTTGGGAGACTATAAAGGAGCAATCATCGATTGCGACAAAGCCATATCTATAGATCCAAACTATGCAGAAGCATACCGTAACCGCGGCCTTGTCAAATCTAAATTGAAAAACTATAACGCAGCAATTGTAGACTTTGATCAAGCTATCTTGATAAGCCCAAAATATGTAGAAGCATATCATGCTCGCGGCCTTGTCAAATCTATGTTGGAAAACTTTAACGCGGCAATTGTAGATTTCGATCAAATTATCTTGATTAACCCAAAATTTGTAGAAGCATACGGTCTTCGTGGCGGAATCCATTTTTTACTTGGAAACCTCAAAGGAGCTCATTTAGACCTCAATTGTTACCTATGCCTCACAAACTTAGCTGATTTTTTTGAGGGTGCGAAAATCATATTCGAATTCTACCTTGCCTATCCCGCACCCTACCTCCTCCACCGCACCCTCTCCAAATTCACCGTTAACTTCGACCAATTCAACACCATCCACCCCATCACAGATACCACCCGCCAGCAATGCCGCCCCTGGAAACGCTGGGAAGAATGGCGCAATCTCTCAGGTAGCGAAAAGCACGAATCCCTCACCCACTTCCACGCCCTCGCCCTCGTAAACCACTACATGGGCGACTGCATCGAAGCCTTCCGAATCTACGATGAAGTGCTGGATGATGTGAAAGTTATGAAAGTCCCGCTCAACCTGATGGGCTTGTACTACTACATCGAATCGGCCAAATTATTCAGGCAGGAATACGCGGTCATTCTGGAAGATGCCATCGAGCAAATTGAAGAAACCCGAGATGAGCTTGTCAAAAACAACGCCCTCCGCGAACTCTACTACGCTGGGCAAATCCTCTGGGCAAACGACCAAGTTATGGAAGCCCACGAGTTTTTTGAACTGGCTGATAACTATCTACCTGCCGCCTATATGCAGCTACTGACTCTGCCGATGATGGGTGCAGACGACGACGATTTGGAAGCCAAAATCGCTGACATACGTGAGCGAGAAGCAGAACTTTTGCCCAGCGATGCCTTTTTGCAGGGCTTCCTGATGCGGCCCTTTCGATTGGAAAAGCCGGGCGAAGATTTTCTTTCACCCATTCTATACTACGCGCATTATCGCGAAATCGCCCAAGCCATAGCAGAAGTACGTGACCCTGTTGAGCCTTTCGAACATCACGAATTGTGGGACGCTTTTTATTGGAAGCCAGAAGACGAAAAGGAACTCGACTGGCTATTGCGCCGCGAGCGTTTGGCGAAAATCAACAAGGCTTTGCTCGAAAAATTCAAGGCTAATTTGCAGTCTGGCAGCGGTGTTCATTCGCTCGAACATTTGGAAACCGCTTTCGCTCAGAAACTGAAACACGACTTGTGGGAAGGTACGCAATACCTTGGTTTTGAAGATTTTAAATCCAAAAGCGAAGATTGGCCTAATGCCGCACGAGAAGTAGCAACCTTCATTCGTGATAGTCGGCGATTAGACGCTAACTCCAAACTTTTGCTCGTGGAATATTGTCACCTGCGCGGCAGTTTGAGCATCGAAGACGTCTACCTGCTTTATTTCTACATCTCTTATGTGAACACATCGCAAGATTCGGGCATTGCCGGCGAGGCCAACAGTGCTGCCGTAAAAAAAGTAGTGGAGTTGACCCTCTCACCCGTTTCATTCACGGGTAAAGTATTGACGGCGGCGGCTGGCGGAGCAGTAGCAAGGCTGTTCAAGTTGTTCCTTTCCGGGTCGGAGATGAAGGATCAAATCAATATGGAGGAGTTTCAAAATCCAGAAAATAAGCTTGAGCGAGTGCATGATTTTGAAGTCTTTACAGAGAATTTCTTGCGTTTCATCGGTTATCAAAGAGAGATGCTGGGCGCGGAGGCCTTTGAGAAACAATATCCTTTGGAAGGGTTTGAAGATCGCAGCCGAAAAACGGGAGTGCGTTGAACGATATTCGTCATTTAAGTCATAAGGTCATTTTTACCCGCTAAGGCTACGGCGGATAAAAATGACCTACTGACTTAAATGACGAATATTCTCCTCATACCGTTCCAGCACTTTCTGCTGAAAATGCAGCGGATGATGTTTCGAAATCCCTCGGCGCGATTTTAGCGCTGCATCAAAAGTGTCAGCGTCCATATTTTGGAATTTTCGTTTCCAAAAGCCCACGGTGAGGTGTATGGCTTTTTGATCAAGCCAATCCCCCAGTTTTCCCGACAACATTTTTTCCAAGATTTTTTTGATAAAGCCCCTCGAATGCGCCGGAACGTCCGTGGTTGGGCGCGGGGCAAAGTGCGGGAAACGTTGCCAGGCCCAGGCATTTGCTTTGTAAAAAGCCTCATAAAATTCGCAGCCCCACATGGGCAAAAGCGTGACAGACTCCGTTGCAGTGAATAAATTTTTCTCCTCGATTTCGAGGTGCTTTGTGTCCACGAAGTAGTTGAGGCAGAAGTATTTGTGTGAATTGAGCAGGAATATTTTTTTGAAAACGATCAGCAAAGTCCTGGCGAGCCACAGTCGTCCCGGTGCTGTCACCACAAAAAAATCCACATCGCTTTCAGGGCCCATGCAATGCTTTGACAAAGAGCCCGAAACGAATACTGCCCGGACGTAAGGGAAACCACCGATGAACCTTGCCATGCGTCGGGCGATGGGTAAAGTTTCATCAGCGCGTCGGTTGTAGTCAAGCCTCCGTTTTGCCCAGGAAGCATCGTTTTTTAGCTGAAAAAAAGTGCCGAATTGAAATATACAGGCTTGATTGACAAGGTCTTGTATTGATTCAAAAACGTCTTCCTCCGATGCTGAAACTTCGCTGCAAAAAGTAAAAAGCTCCTCCCTTGTAAGCGGATAGGAAAAAACCTCAAAGTACGCGAGCGTTTGCAACACGGCACTTTCGGTATGGTATTCGACAAGAGGGGGGAAGATTCCGGTCATTGGCATTTACTTTCAAAATCGAAGAGCAAGGTAGCGGGTGACGGCAAGAGTGGGAAAAAAAAATCAGTTTTTGAAGCAAATTGGCAAAAGGTGTTCTACCTTCGATTACAACATCATCCAGATGAAGTTATATGTCAAATTTATGGTGAGCACTCGCTGCAAGATGGTAGTGAAGGAAGAGTTGAAAAAACTCGGGCTTCACTATGTGTTTGTAAATTTGGGAGAGATAGAGATCATGGAAGAACTCACATCATCAGAGCGCGAAATACTCCAGATTGCACTACAAAAATCAGGGTTGCTCCTCATGAATGATAAAAAAGCCATCTTGATCGAGAAAATAAAAAATGTGATTGTAGAAATGGTGCACTATAGCAATGAACCGCTCAAAACCAATTTTTCAACTTTCCTTGCCGAAAAACTCCAACACGACTACACTTATCTTTCTAATCTTTTTTCGGAGGTGGTGGGCACAACTATTGAGCATTTTATCATTGCACATAAAATAGAACGTGTAAAAGAATTAATTGTCTATGACGAATTGAATTTTACAGAAATATCTTATCTTTTGAATTACAGTAGTGTTGGACATTTATCTAACCAGTTCAAAAAAGTGACCGGACTAACTCCTTCTCATTTCAAAAAACTGAAACAAAAACGCCTTACCGGGCTGGAGGAGGTATAGCGTGAGCAGTATGTTCCGACGCAAAAATCAACACCTATCACCTGCATCAACCCTATATTTGCGCCATGACGCGCACCAAAACAGACATTCTCGTACTCGGTTCTGGCATCGCCGGGCTGACCTTTGCCATCAAGGCTTCCCGACTTTTTCCTGACCGCCAGATTCTTGTGCTCACCAAAACGGTGGAAGGCGAAAGCAATACCCGCTATGCACAAGGAGGGGTGGCCGCCGTTTGGGACCTTGAAAAAGACAATTTTGAAAAACACATTGCGGATACGCTGGATGCAGGCGACGGTCTTTGCAAAGAAGATATCGTTCGGATTGTCGTAGAAGAAGGCCCGGAACGGGTGCGCGAGATCATCGGCTGGGGCGCTCAATTTGACAAGGAAAAAGATTCCTCTGATTATGATCTTGCCCGGGAAGGCGGCCACTCTGAGCACCGAATTCTCCACTATAAAGACTTGACAGGCTGGGAAATGCAGCGCAGCCTCATGGAGGAGGCCGAAAAACATCCAAATATTACCATATATGAACACTGCTTTGCGCTTGATCTGATCACGCAACACCATCTGGGGCGCATGGTTATCCGCGTCACACCGGATATTGAGTGCTATGGTTGTTATGCGCTCAACAAGCAAAATGGCGACATTGATACCATCCTGGCCCGGGTCACGGTGCTCTGCACGGGCGGCGCAGGACAGGTGTATAAATCCACGACCAATCCCGTCATAGCAACCGGCGATGGGGTGGCAATGGCCTACCGAGCCAAAGGCCGGGTGGAAGGCATGGAGTTTATACAGTTTCACCCTACCTCGCTCTACAATCCGGCGGGCGACAACCCCTCCTTTCTTGTTTCTGAGGCCGTGCGCGGCTTTGGAGGGATCTTAAAAACGGCGGAAGGAGAAGAATTTATGCAGCATTACGACCCGCGCCTTTCTCTCGCGCCCCGCGATATCGTGGCGCGTGCTATTGACTCTGAAATGAAAAAACGAGGCACAGAGTGTATGTATCTGGACTGCCGTCATTTGGATAAAGAAGGATTCCTGGCACACTTCCCCACCATCTACGAAAAGTGTAAAAGCATCGGCATTGATCCGATGAAGGATATGATCCCAATCGTTCCAGCTTGTCACTACACCTGTGGTGGTGTGTTAGTAGACGAACACGGACATACCAGTATTCATCGGCTGTACGCAGCGGGCGAATGCACGAGCACCGGCTTGCATGGCGCCAATCGCCTGGCTTCCAATTCCTTGCTGGAAGGCATGGTGTTTGCCCATCGGGTGGCGCATGATTTGGTGGGAAAACTAGAAGGCTGGGACTTTCAAGAAGGCGTACCCGACTGGAACGCCGAGGGCACCACAGATCCGCAAGAAATGGTGCTCATTACGCAAGGATTGAAGGAATTGCGCGAGATCATGTCCTATTATGTGGGCATCGTGCGCTCCAATGTGCGTCTAAAACGCGCGCTCGACCGCCTCTTTTTACTTTACCAAGAGACGGAAGAACTTTACAAAACCACTACCATTAGTCCGCAATTGATGGAATTACGCAACCTCATTACCGTGGCTTACCTCATTACCCGCTCAGCCTCGCATCGCCGCGAAAGCCGAGGCTTGCATTATACCACGGATTACCCGGAGCAGTTGCCGTTTGTGGAGTATTCGGTGCTTTGAGGAAAAAGGCTAAATATTTTTGCTTTTAGATTTTTTCGCCGACTTTTGTTCCGATAATTTCGCTTTTAAACATCCAATTGACATGAAAAACTTGAAACTCCTATTAATCATTTCTTTCCTGCTTACCGTTACTGGCGCCCATGCTCAATATTTTGAAGATTACATGGGTGATGCTATGGCGAGACTCTCCACGCGCACTCCATCCAGCAGTTCATCTAGTACTCAGTCAACTAGCAAAACTATCTTAACTGCCGGGTACGACTTTGTGGCTCCTTCTGGCTGGAATTTGTTGTCGACGGACGACAAGGTAACTACCTGTGTTTTACAACACGCAACCATGCCAGGTAGAATCATTACGATGCCGCATCAGATCGGTGATATTAATTCTTTGATAGCCAACGCCCGCTTAGGTATACAGGAAGCCGAATTTGTCCTAACCCCTGTAGGCCAAATATATGATTGGGGTCAATATGCGATTCAACTGAACTATGAAGGATACTATAAAGGTCAATATTTAAAAGGGTACGCTATTCATATAATTGGTTCGGCCCAAGGAGGTGTTTCGATTTTTGCCTTTAGCGCTTCGGAGGCATTTACTGATGATCACATTGCAGCAGTTCGCAAAGTTGGAGATCACTTAGTATTTCGCAATACAAGCAATACTCAGCCCAGCCAGGTTGCTTCCAAAACGGCCGAGTACGATTTTAATACGCCCAATGGCTGGACGCTGATGTCGACGGATAATAATTTAAGCACGTGTGTTTTACAGAATCCCAACATGTTAGGTGCAATCGTTACCACAGCGCATCAAATAGGGGATATTAATGCATTATTGGCCAACGCCCAGATGGGTTTTTACGAAGCAGCAATTGTCCTGACTCCTGTAGGTCAGATAAGCAGCTGGGGTGATCATGGAATTCAGGTTAACTACGAGGGCTATGCACAGGGACAAGCATTGAAAGGGTATGCTATCTCGCTCATTGGTTCGGCTAAAGGTGGTGCTACGATTTTAACCTTTAGCGCTTCGGAAGCATTTACAAATGAACACATTGGAGCAGTACGCACCCTTGCGCACAGCATGGTTTTTCCTCGGTAATTTCTCAGAATAATGGTAGACAATGGCCCTGGCTAATAAGGTCTGAATCTTCCAATGCCATCAAAATTCATAATTTTTCCGGTAATGAAAGCCCAATTGCGTCAGCTTATCAGGGATGGCCGCACCGAACGTGCGCTCAAGTTCTTATTAGACAATGTCCGCGACGAGGAATTCAAAACCCAAGTGGATATAATTGCCTCGAGATTTGAAAATTTGCAACGAAAAATTCGATTGAACGAAATCGAGGCCGGAGCTGCCTCCATCGAAAACAATCGAATTAATGCTGCGATCCTTGAGGTTTTTGAAAAATCAGATGCCCCAAGATCTCGTGTTCGACGGCAAATAATGTACGCTTTGATGGTCATTGCCGGGTTCATAGGCCTTTTTTGGGCATATAGGCAATGGTCGGATACCTTTTCAATAACCGTTTATATCATTGGCGAAAAAGGACCGCATGACAAACCATTAAAGGGGGCGGGGAAAGTCGTTTTACACACGGACTATGACCATATTGAAGACATCAATGCGAAAGGAGAGGCGACATTCAATGGCCTTCCAGTTCGGTTTCGCAGCAGTCCCGTTCAGTTAAATTTGGTGAAGGAACTCAATGTGACCTATGAAGCGTTTAATCCTGATTCAATGTATGTCATCGGAAATGCCAAAAGCCTCCATCTGATGGTTCGACTGAGCGGTTTGGAGCGAATAAAGGGGGTGGTTCGAAGTGAGCAAAATTTACCTGTTCCATGGGTGAAAATTTCCATGGCAAAGGGTGTCACCACAGTTACGGATGAAGACGGCCGTTTTGAATTGGACATTCCTAAGAATTTGCAAAAAGAGGAAGTGACACTGACCGCTTTTAAAGAAGGATTTGCCTTGCTTGACTTTAATGTGTATCCACAAACAGGCGCTGAGGCAAAGGTGATTTTAAAGCGAAAATAGCCATATTATTTGATTTCTAACCACGTCAAATGCCAGTTTGGCTGCCCAAAACTATCTACAAAATGAAAGGGATGTTTTTCCTCCTGTGTATCTTATTACACACCTCGACCTATACAATCCATGCACAGTCCTTGCGCGGAGCAGTGCTGAAATTTAACAGCAACAAACAACCCTTGCCCGGCGCCCAGGTGTCCACCCCAGATGCCTCCCCCACCATATCTGCTTCGGATGGGACTTTTGAACTCATTTACCGGAACAAAACAGCAGGCTCATCCGTACAAATGAAAGTTGAAAAAACAGGTATGGAGGTCGTGAATTCAAAAGACCTTGTTACACGGCTGCGCAAGGAACAAACAGAAGAAATTCAGGTGTTCATGTGTCCGAAGGGGGAAACAGACCGTCGGCGTATTACTTTTTACAATATCAATGAAAAAAATCTGACCAAACAATATGAAGAACGTTTGGCAAAATTGCGTCGCGAACGCCAGGACAATCAAACAATACTGGTTGAATTGGAGCAACAATACAAAGCCGCACTTGGACAGATAAAAGACTATGCTGAAAAATTTGCCGTGGTCAATCTGGATTTTGTTTCAGAGAAATATCGTGCCGCATTTGTTTTATTTGAAAAAGGGGAATTTGAACAGGCGATTCAAGTCTTGGATGAAAACCAATTGAAACAGGACCTTGAAAAAGCACAGAACGAAATCTCCGCCGCCGCAGAAACGAAGGAAATGGCCGACTCAAAACGTCGCAACGGCATTAAAGCTAGAAATCAAGTCATTCAGGACTATTTGTTAAAGGGGCAGTTATTGGTCATACAGCTTCGCTCTGAAGATGCGGAACGGGTATTCAATCGTGCGGTTGAAATTGACCCCTCCCAGTACGAGAGTTTGTTTGAATTGGCCAATTTTTACCAATTACAAGCTCAATATGAGCCATCCATAGTATTTTTTGAGAAAGCGCAGGCGAACGCCACGGATGATTATGATAAAATAAATGCGCTTAATGCCCTCGGGGCCACGCAAAGGCTTAATAAGAATTTTGCAGCTTCTGCCGCCGAGTTTTCCAAGGTAATTGCGATTCTTGACCCTTTGATACAGCCTAACACTACCACCTACAAAATAAACCTGGCCATGGTGCTAATCAACCAAGGGGCCTTGTTGATGGAAATAGACAAACCGAAAGAGGCGCAAAATGCCTTGGAACGCGCGGTGGAATTATCTCAATTTGTAAACAAATCTCCTGGGAACAGTTTTACGGATATAGAGGCTACTGCTTGTAGTAATCTGGGCATGGCCTATAAATCAGTCAATCAATTTGATAAAGCCCAATTACAATATGAGCGGGCATTGTCTATGTTTGAAACGCTTTCTTTAAAACACGGGAACAAATACCGCCCTGATGTTGCTGATATGCTCTCAAAGGTTGGTGTGATTTATTTCGAACAGAATAAGGTTGACAAATCCCTCGCAGCCTTGCAAAAATCGCTGCAGATATATGATGAACTAGCACAAAAAAACCCTGCAGCGTACAATTTACGGCTCCTCCACAGCCTCAGCAACCTCGGCGCAACCTTGGATGATTTGAACAAGCCCAGCGATGCTGAAGCCTATCTCGTTCGTGCAGAAACACTCGCCAACACTATGGCAGATAATAACCCAATGTTGTATCTGCCCGAAAAAGCCGAGGTTTGGACCAATTTAGGGTATCATTACCTAATGACTGACCCGTCAAAAGGCAAGGCATACTTTGAGGAAAATTTGAGAATATGGGAGAAATTGGTAAAGGAACAACCTACCGTGTACGCTTCAAGGCATGGGAAATCATTGATTAATTTGGGATTGGTAAATCTGATGGTAGGCAATGTATTTGATGGGGTTAAGATTTTGGAACGAGGGGTGCTTATCTATGAAAAACTATATCAAGAGAATCCAGAGAAATACAGATCCTATTTAGCAAGTGCGTATTCCAGTGCAGCAAATGGATACGGGATGGCCAAACAGCCAGAGAAGGTAGTTAAAATTTTAGAAAAAGCTTATCAGTTAAATAGTGAGTTGGCTGTAATGAACCCGGAAGTTTATCTGCCCGACAAAGCCAAGACTGCGCATGAACTAGCCACTCACTATTTTGGGAGTAACCAGACGCAGCTCGGTGTAAAGGCACTTAAAGAAGCGACCGATATTTATGAAGCATTGGTGAAGACTGTTCCAGATAAATATGATGTTGAACTTGGGATGTGTTTATTGCTTCATTCCACCTATATAGAAATAGCAAGCTACCTGCAAACTCGTCGGGAAGAAGACTACCAGGCTGCAATGGTATTGATTGATCGCGCTGAATCTTTGGCATCAAAATCAAATTTCATGCAACAACAAGGGCTGGCTGAACTTATTACGCAGCAAAGAAAAATACTGCTTGAAGCCCGTGCCGATAAAACAACGCAACCAGCACAAAGCACAGCCCCGATGCCCAAGAATACGCCGCCTGCGCAAATGGCCGAAAGTACTTCAATGTTACCAACAAGTACCGAAACAGATCCTTTTGTTGGCACTTTTGTCAATCTGACAGATAACGGATCCTCAGAAATTAGGCTAAAAAAGAACACCGATGGCAGTTACGAAGGTGAAATTTACACGCTGGGTATCAATACGGCCTCCATCTCAGCACAATCTACCCCAAATGGTATTGCCGGGAAGGCCAAAGCTTTGTTCAGCCTGAAATTTCAAATGCAGAAAAACGGGGATAAATATATTTACACGTGTCTGGGTATTGAAGTGCCATACATGAAGAAAGAAGACTTTGAAAAAATGAAGCAATTGGAAGCTCAGCAACAAACTACTCAAAGCAATACAAACACCAGCATCGCTTCAACGGGCCAATTCGACCAAAGACTTATCGGCACATGGAAATATAGTAATACTACAAGTTCCGGCTCCGGCTCTGGCTCTACCTACTCAGAGACCATAACATTTTATCCAGATGGGACCTGCTCCATAGGTACAGGGTATACGCAAGATGGCATTAATGCTGGAAGTGGCCCAGGTGCCCGATCTCCCTTTTCAACAGAAGGCAACCAGGCCATACTAATTGGCGGGAAACGTCTTTATTACTCCTTTGAATATAGTAATACATGGGGGTGGATATTGGGTTTAAGGCCGAACCTTCAAGAAAAAGAGAAAATTTATCAGAAGCTATAGAAGTCCGGAAAAGATCGGCACCACGCATAAACTCCTATTCGGTGTACTGTCTAAAGAATCAAGCTGCATTAACCACTTAGATTACGCTACATGATTCGTCTCAGTCTATTCTTCTTTTTTACCTTGGTTAGTCAGCTACCTGCGCAATCGCTCCAAGGTGTGGTGACTCTGGCCAATAGTGGTAAAAAACCATTGGCTGGCGTGCAGATTTTTGCAAGAAACGCCAGCCCTACACTTTCACTGGACAATGGCGGGTTTAATCTTGTTTTCATCAAACATTTGGCTGGTTCAAAAGTGGTTTTGAGCGCTGAAAAAGAAGGGTTTGAGGTGGTTAACGCTAGAGAGTTGGCCACCATAATTAGCAATAGTAAATATGATACCCTCAAGATTTTTATGTGCCCTATTGGAGAGATTGATCGGCGAAGAGCGGTTTATTATGAAGTCAATACAAAAAAAATAACGCAGCGGTACGAGCAGGAAATCGCCGCTTTGAGGAAAGAAAATCGGTCTGATTTTGCAGAAAAAAGTAAGAAACTGACTCAAGATTTTGAAGCAGCACAGCAACAAATCCAGCAACTATCCGATCGTTTTGCGATGACCAACCTGGACGAATGCTCTTTGCTATACAGAAAAGCGGCGGAATTTTTTGAACAAGGCGAATTAGACAAAGCGATTGAGACGCTGGATGAGGATGTTCTTGAGGATATCTTGCGTAAAGCAGAGGGCGAGATCCAGTTGGCAAACGAATTGGACAGCATTGCAAATCTGAAGTATCAGGACGGTTTAGATGCTAAACTTAAGATCGAACAATTTCAAAATTTGAGGCTTCGCTCTGAAATGGCTTTTCAGGAGAAAGTAAAAAAATTATTGACCGAAGAATATGCGGATCAATATGAGTTGAGGCAGGCAGCCGAGTTCAGTTTCGACCGTGCTGACTGGCCAATCGCAGCAGCACTTTTCGAGAAGACAATGCGCTTAGATTTGGCTCCGAACAGTGCTATGCTAGAAAAACTCTTAACTACTTACAAGAACTTGGGCGACACGGAAAATTATGAACGTATTCTAAGGATGAAAGGCTCAAAAAATTGACTTTTAGTTCAAATCCTCCTTCCAATCTACCCCTACTTCGGCATACTTTCCCACTTCGCCAAATCCGCATTTCCCTTCTCCGTTTCACCCAGTTTAAGGTAGCAGTTGCCCCGGGCGCGATAAACTCTTGCGAAAGTGGAATCCAATTCCAAAGCGCGGGTAAAATCAGCAACCGCCTCTTGATTGCGCTCCAAATTGGCGTATGAAAGACCGCGATTGTATAATTCAGGCACTTCCTCAGGGTAATGTTCCAGGAATTTGGTGAGGTCTGTTACCGATTGCTCGTAGTTTTTCATCACCCCAAAAATATTGCCCCTGAATTTGTAGGCCTGATAAAGCTCCGGGTTTTTCTGGAGGGCCAGACTGAAATCTTTCAGTGCTTTTTGTGCATCAGTGGCTTTGCCGTAGGCCATTCCGCGCCATAGGTAGGCTTTGCCAAAATTATCGCCTGTAGCCGCTATCGCCTTGTCAATCAAGGTCATAGTGTCTTTCCAATCACGAATACGCAGGGCAGAAGTGACGAGCCATACAAACGCCAATCCCAGTAATACAGCCCAGGTAGCGCCCGTCCAAGAGGGGCGTTTTACTTTTAAATAATCGGGTAGCGCAGCGAGTACGACAAAAAGGCCGAGTCCGGCGAGGTAGTTGTAACGGTCGGAACGGAGTTCAAAAGTGCCGAAGGTGGACCAGGGCAGCGACAATATGATGTTAGATAGGTAAAACAAGATGCCGATCCAGATCAAAGGCATCGCATTTCTGCTTCTCCAGGCGGCGAAAAGAATGCCGAGCAAGATAACAGGGGCAGCGTAATAATCCCAGCTCCAGGCTCCGTCCGTTTTTACAAAAGGATACCAAATACTCAAATTGGTGGGTATGAGAAGCTTTTTCCAATAAAAAAGAATGGTATGGCAGGCCATAAGGCCCCGGTCGAGCAAATTGAAATCAGCGGGTTGATCCAGTTGGCCGGCATGTTGGCGCGAGTAGAGGGTGAGGATTCCAAAAACCAAGGAAATAGCAAAAAACGGTACTTTTTCCAATAATACCTTTTGCGAGAAGCCGCGTTTCTTCCACAAATCGAGCACCAGCAAAGTGAGTGGCAGGGTCACAGCAGCCGATTTTGCAAGGCAGGCGAGCAAAAACATGGTTAGCGCGAGCCAGTAGTTTTTGCCAAAACCTCCATTTTCCTCCTTTGTGTGCTTCAGATAGTAATTCATGCTCAGCAGGCAGAACATAGAGAAAAGTGGCGTACTAAAACCTGCAATCCAGGCCACAGCTTCCACATTGAGCGGATGGATGGCAAAAAATAAGGCCACCAAAGCCGATACAGTGAGGCTGCTTTCGAGCCGCTGAAAGAGCCTAAATACCAATACCACATTGACGGCATGTACAATGGCCGAGAGGAGGTGATACATATTTGGGCTCTCTTTGCCGAGAATATAGGCGATTTCATATCCAATCCAGGTAAGCGGAGCGTACATGCCGAGGTTGAAACCTCCAAAAATCTGGAAGTCTCTGACGGCGGGATTGTCCACTGTGGCGGAGTGGTCGTCCATGCCCACCATTTCGTTGCCGAAGCCCGTACTGTATAGGATGAAGGCTACTGCGGCCAGAACCCAGGGAAGCCATTTTTCGGTGGAATCTGAAATGCCCGAGGATTCCCTGTTGTCGGATTTTTTAGATTGCGGTGTTGATTTTTTCGCCATTGCTCGTGCTTTTTGAAAATGCCGGGGCGAAGGTCGTGAAAGGAAGTCATTTCGTCAATAAGTCATTTTTACCCGCCGTAGCTTCCCCGCCTGCCGAGTCTTGGCGGGCAGGAGCGAAGGAGGGGGGGCATTGGGTCATTAGGGGTCATTAGGGGTCATTGGGTCATTAGGGGTCATTGGGTCATTAGGGGTCATTGGGTCATTAGGGGTCATTGGGGGTTATTGGGTCATTAGGGGTGTTCAAAATCTTATCATTTCGTTACTTTGCCCTAGTTTTTAACCCCGCCAGTTTCGAATGA
>Ga0247844_1001240_pt1 | contig 48687 bp, 54 predicted proteins | sample LaCtaG_FD_192421 | JGI IMG/M metagenome (GOLD analysis project Ga0247844, IMG submission 192421) | Freshwater microbial communities from meromictic Lake La Cruz, Castile-La Mancha, Spain - LaCruzMarch201714.5m_1 | ecosystem: Environmental > Aquatic > Freshwater > Lake | place: Spain: Castile-La... | reverse complement strand
ATGGCTATGTTTTTGCCAAATGGAAATTTAAGGGATCAAACTTTATTTTTACACTATTCCTTTTTGGAATGTTTATTCCCTATCAGGCGATCATGATTCCGTTGGTAAGGGTGGCAACTGAGGTGGGCATAAACAAATCTATCTATGTCTTAGTCTTTGCGCACGTTATTTACGGAATTCCAATCTGTACGCTGATTTTCCGCAATTACTATGAAGCTATTCCAAATGAGTTAATTGAGGCTGGCCGGGTAGATAAAGCCTCGATGGTAAGAATTTATCGCTCAATTATTTTGCCACTATCAATACCAGCATTTGTGGTGGTCTTAATCTGGCAATTCACCTCAGCATGGAATGACTTCCTCTTTGCCATCTTCTTAACTGGCGGTTCTCCCAAGCTTTCTGTGGCAACTACAGCGCTTAATTTTATTACCGGCTCTTCAAATCAGGTTTATTACGGTGTAAATATGACCGCTTCATTAATCGTTTCACTACCAACACTTATTGTTTATATCTTCCTAGGACGTTACTTTCTACGAGGATTACTCTCTGGCTCCTTGAAAGGATAAGCATGGCGATCGCAGTTGAAGTATTTGATTCTAGATGCAATCAATTGGGTGAGGGTCCAACTGCCACTGGCAAAAATAACAATCAGGTTCAGTGGTGTGACATCTATGGCAAAGCGGTTAGGTCAAAGGATTTACTCACTGGACAAAGTAGTGAGTACCTTGCCGATGAACATATTGGCTTTCAAATTCCAAGAAGTGTGGGCGGTGATATTTTAGGAACCGCTAACGGTCCGGTGCTGCGAGATGCAGATGGAGTAATTCGCAAATTACCAACTCGGGCAGATGTAGATGGTGATAACTATGCAGGGGTAATTCGCTGGAATGATGCCAAAGTTTCACCAGATGGAGATCTCTTTCTTGGCTCAATGGCATATGAAAATCAAAGTGATCAGGGAGCGCTTTATCGTTTAAGCAAAGATGGCAAAAAGCTAACAAAGTTATTTGGTTCAGTTGGTATATCAAATGGTATGGATTGGTCAGTAGATAAAAGCAGAATGTTTTATATTGACACTTTAACGCTGCGGGTTGATCAATTTGATTATCTCAATGGTGAAATTTCAAACCGTAGAGCACTGGTGCAAGTAACAGAAGGTATGGGATACCCAGATGGAATGTGCTCAGATGCGAACGATAATCTTTGGGTAGCATTTTGGTTGGGCTCTTGTGTCAGATGCTTTGATGGTAAAACCGGTAAGCAACTTGAGGAGATAAAATTACCAACTCAGAAAATTACCTCCTGTGTATTTGCGGGAGAAAAGCTTGATCAATTAATTATTACCTCAGCCGTTGGAAACCCAGGAGAACAGGTTGATTTAGATGCGTTTCCACAAGCAGGTATGACATTTATTGCCACCCCTGGGGTAGTGGGTAAAAAAACAAACTTATTTGGTGCCTAATTGGGCACAGACTTATTCACCTTTGGTGAGGCACTCTCTGTTTTTATCTCAAGTGATACTGATTCGGTAATGAGCGCAACCAAGTATGAACGGGTTACCGCAGGGGCTGAGGTAAATGTTGCAGTTGCACTTTCCAGATTGGGTTTAAAAGCTCAATTTTTCTCAAGATTTGGAAATGATCAATTGGGCTCAGTAATGCTGGCTGATATTGAGGCAGAGGGTGTTGATACCTCATTAGTTAAGCGAGTTGATTCTTTCACCGGTGCCATGGTGCGAAACTCTGGTAAATCCCAAGCAGTTGAGATAAGTTATTTAAGAAAAGGCTCAGCCGCATCCACCATTGAACCAGCAGATATTTTAGATTCCTATATATCATCCGCCAAGTGGTTGCACACCACTGGTATTACCTGTGCGATCTCACAAAGTGGTGAGAAAACTGTAAAGCATGCATTAAAGACAGCACGTGAATTAGGAGTTAAAGCTAGTTTTGATTTGAATATTAGGCGAAAACTTTGGAGTGAATCTCAAGCAAGTGCAACCTTGGCACCAATTGCAGAGAATGTTGAATTATTAATTGGTGGAGAAGATGAGTACAAAGTCGTCTTTGGCGATAGTGATGCAAAGCGAGTACTTGCACAGATGAATAAACGTGGCTGTAAAATCGCGGTAATGACAAAAGGTGATCAGGTAATGCGTTACTCCATCGATGGTCAATATGATGAAATCACACCCCCAAAGGTGGTTGCAGTTGATCCAGTTGGTTCTGGAGATGCCTTTACCGGTGGCAGCATCGCTGGATTATTAAGTGGCTTAGCACCAAGTGATGCCCTCAAACAGGGAAGTATCTGTGGGGCGCTAGTTGCAAGTATGTTTGGGGACTGGACTGGCATGCCAACAGGTAGCGCTGGATTAATTTCAGATGAGTTATCAAAAAAGGTTTAGGGGTTAATTTTGAAGACAGTTGATTTCTTGCTCACAGAGAAGATGATGAGTTTGGTCAGGTGTAATTCTCAAAAAGAAGGTCAAGAGATGGCTGATGCTTTGGTGGCAGCAGGTGTTAAGGCAATTGAGATCACCCTAACTACCCCAGGTGCTTTAAAGATCATTAAATCTTTGGTGAAAAATAAGCAGCTATTAGTTGGTGCTGGGACTGTTAGAACCGTAAAAGATGTAAAAAAAGTGGCAGAGGTTGGCGCAAAATTTATTGTCTCTCCGGATACTAATGAGGATGTAATCCAAGCAACTAAGAAATTGAAATTGGCATCAATGCCAGGGGTTTCAACCCCTACTGAGGTCGGGATTGCAGTTGATGCTGGGGCTGATATTTTGAAATTATTTCCAGCATCAGTATTAGGTCCTGATCATTTAAAGTCGATCAGAGAGCCATTTCCAAACAATCGCTGGTGCCCAACTGCTGGGATTACTCTGGAATCAATTCCAAAATGGTTTGCAGCTGGAGCGGATTTGGTTGGTTTAGGTGGGCCATTAACCAAAGACGGTGTAAGTGGGGTAAGTAGAAATGTTTTGGCTTTCCGCACTGCAATTGAGCAAGCTAGTAAGGTAGTTTATAAACATGAAGTTAGCCAATAAACATATCTTCGTAACAGGCGGCGCCAAGGGAATTGGCGAAGCAATTGTTAGGGATGCTGCCGCAGAGGGTGCCAAAGTTTCATTCATTGATATTGATGTAGCAGTAGGTGAAAAACTTGCTGCTGAATTAAGTGCAACAGGTAAGCAAGTGGCATTTGTAAAAGCAGATGTTGCCAGCTTTGAACAGTTAAAATCTGCATTTGAACAAGTCGTAGCAAAATTTGGGGATGTAACTGGCGTAGTTAATAACGCTGGGGTCAATTCACATGCAGACCCAGTAACTATGACTGATAAGCAATGGGATGATTTTTTTGCAATTGACATGAAGCCAGTCTGGTTAACTGCAAAGTTAGCCTTGCCTGCAATGCGAAAGGCAAAGAGTGGCTCGATTGTAAATATTTGTTCTATTCATGGCCGGCTTACTTATCCTGGATTTTTTCCTTACGGCGCAGCAAAATCTGCAGTTCTCGGCTTAACTAGAAACTTAGCCTTAGATGAAGGAAAGCATGAGATAAGAGTTAATGCAGTTTCACCTGGTTATATCCTCACCGATCTAACGAAGAATTACCTTAACGCTGAGGTGGGTAGAGCAGAGCGCGCAAACTCTATTCAACCACTTGGCAGAATGGGTCAACCAAGTGAGGTAGCAAAGGTTGTAACATTCTTACTCTCCGATAAATCTACATATGTAAGTGGTTCTGACTGGGCAGTTGATGGTGGATTAGGAGCAAGGTCAGCATGATATTAAAAGGGGAGCATTTATTTGTTACCGGCGGAGCAGCTGGAATTGGTGAAGCATTAGTAATTGGCGGCGCCAAAGAGGGCGCCAAAGTATCTTTTGTTGATATTGATGATGCGAAAGCCAATGCTTTGGTTGAAAAATTAACAAAAGAAGGACATCAGGTCCAATATACAAAGGCAGATGTTTCCAAGTTTGAAACTTTTAAAACAGGTTATGACAAATTAGTTTCAACCTTTGGTCCAGTCACAGTTGCAGTATCTAATGCGGGCCGTAACTCATATGCCGATGCGGTTGAGTACAAAGATGAGGAGTGGAATGATTTTTTTGCTCTTGATCTTAAATCAAGTTGGTACCTCGCAAAGCTGTGCCTGCCTGACATGAGAGCTCAGAAGTACGGATCAGTTGTAAATATTTCATCAATTCACGGCCGAATGTCTAGACCAAATTTCTTCCCTTACTCTGCCGCCAAAGGTGGAATTATTGGATTGTCTAGAAACTTAGCTCTTGATGAGGGCAAGTACGGAATTAGATTTAATTCAGTATCACCTGGCACAACTGCAACTCCACTATTAAAAAGTTATATGGAGAAATTTCCTGATGAGAAAGCGCATTCCTTATCGGTTGCTCCAAATGCCAGATTTGGCTCACCTGAGGAGATTGCAAATGTTATTTTATTTACCCTGTCAAAGGATGCATCTTTTATAACTGGGGCTGATTTGATGGTTGATGGCGCCCTACACGCTAGGTATGCATAAGCAATAAATGATCAAATCTAAACGTAGATTTCCCGATCTTCCGCATTTGGTCTCTTTGATTGATTGGAAGATTCCATCAATTCATAGAAATAGAACCAGGATTGCTAGAGCTATGACGATTAGTGATTTAGCAAAAATTGCAAAAAAGAGAGTTCCAAAAGTGGTCTTTGATTATGTAGAAGGATCAGCCTTAGATGAGGTTAGCTACTCCCGATCTCAAGCAGCTTTTGATCGAGTTGAATTTACAGCTCACGCACTTCGGGATGTTTCAAAGATAGATCCATCAATTGAAATATTTGGTCAAAAAGTAGATCTTCCAATTCTATTTTCACCCACTGGCTACACCAGATTCATGTATCACGTTGGTGAACCAGCAGTTGCAAATGTAGCAGCAAAAAATAATTTAATTTATTCACTTTCCACTATGGGAACTACCTCACCTAAGGAATTAGCAGATCAGGTGCCCCAGGCACGTCGATGGTTTCAGCTTTATGTGATGCAAAATCGTAAAGATAGTTTGTCAGTTATTAAACAGGCAAAAGACTCTGGCTTTGAAGCATTAATTCTCACCGTCGATACGCCAGTCAGTGGCATTCGCATCCGAGATATGAATAATGGACTAACTATTCCGCCGCGAATAAGATTGGGCACAGTTTTTGCAATAGCAAGAAAACCTAGCTGGTGGCTGAATTTGTTTACTACTGAAAAATTAGAGTTTGCAGCCTTTAGGGGTTGGAATAAGAAACTTGTTGAGTTAGCAGCGGCAATATTTGATCCAGCGACTAAGTTCGAGGATCTTAAGTGGCTGCAATCGGTATGGAGTGGCCCAATTATTGTGAAAGGTGTTCAGAATTTAGAGGATGCAAAACGGCTTGCAAAAATGGGAGTAGATGGAATTATTCTTTCAAACCATGGTGGAAGGCAGTTAGAAAAAGGGCCAGTACCCCTTGAGTTACTACCAGAGGTAGTGAAAGCGATTGGTAAGAAAGCTGATGTTTATATCGACGGTGCTGTCCTATCAGGTCAAGATGCATATGCTGCAGTTGCAATGGGAGCGAAGGCTGTATTTATTGGACGTGCCTATCTATATGGAATTATGGCAGGAGGAGAATTAGGTGTTGAAAGAGTGATTGAGATTATGAAGCGAGATTTTATAAATACCATGGCGCTAACTGGAGCTAGAAATATTGCTGAGGTGCAAAAAACTGGCGCAAGGTTGCGTAACTCCTAGTTAAATACTCAAATCTGCGATCTCAGCAGCACTGATACCGCAGCAACCACCAATAATTTGGGCCCCGGCACCAACCCATTCACTTATTAATTGATCGCTAAACCCAGCAGAACCACTTCCTGTCCACACTTTATGTTTTGCATCCCAAACTCTGCCCGAGTTGGGATAGACAATAAAAGGTTTAGATGATGAAGCAGAGCGCAATAGATCTGTAATCAACTCGGGCCTAGTGCAATTAATACCCACCGCCATTGCCTCCTTTGCTAGATCAACCGCTGCTTGAAAGCTTTGCCCACCATTTGTTTGATTACCCTGCCTGCAGGAGTAGGAGATCCAAAATGGGATTGGGCAATCCTTTAATAGCTCTAATAAAATCTCAACTTCAAAGGTGTCTGGCATGGTTTCAAGTGCTAAGTAATCTGGTGAGGTTGAGATTAATAACTCAAGACGTCTGGAATGAAAATCTTTTAATACTGATTTACTAACACCGTAGTTACCTTTGTACTCAGAGCCATCTGCGAGGGATGCTCCGTATGGACCAACCGATGCTGCCACCTTCACACCCTTGCCACTTTGACTAACTGCATCTTTTGCTAATTTGGTTGAGGTAATTAGAGCCTGGTCAGTTTCTTGCTCACTCCAACCACGTGCACTACACCCAGGGTAGGAGAGTTGGTAGGAGGAGGTAATAATGATTTGCGCCCCAGCATTTATAAAATCTAAGTGCGCCTTGGTTATTTGCGCAGGATTTGATCTAATCAACTCACCTGTCCAAAGTGAGGTTGTTAATTTATTGCCATTATTTTCTAATGCTGTTGAGAGCCCTCCATCTAATTTAATCATGTGGGGCGGGTAGGGCTCGAACCTACGACGACCGGATTATGAGTCCGGGGCTCTAACCAACTGAGCTACCGCCCCTAATAAGGAGGTGAGTGTCATACCTTACATCTATCCCAACACTAAGCATTAATTGGCAATATTCACATGTTTACACAGGATAATAAAAAGTATGAAAACTAGAGCAGTATTTATCTCTGCCACTTTTCTATTTTTATCAACTCAACCAGCTGCCGCTACCCCTATCTATACCTTCCCAGTTGCAGGCTGCACCGTTACCTATACCAAATACCATCATGATTATCCGGCCGCAGATATTTTTGGTAAAAAAGGTTGCGCATTTGTCTCACCCATTGCAGGTGTGGTTGATGAGGTAAACAGTGTTGATAAGTGGAGTGGTAAAACAAATCTTGGTGCTGACCGTGGCGGCCTATCAATCTCAATCATTGGTGATGATGGCCTTAGATATTATGGAAGCCATCTTTCTAAAATTGAAGCAAATATTGTGCCCGGCTATCGAGTTACAACTGGGGAAAAGTTAGGTGAGATTGGATCATCCGGCAGTGCTCGGGGAACTAAGCCTCATCTGCACTTTGGTATCTCATACCCAACTGAAAAAGGTATTTGGTGGGTGAGACGTGGCGTTGGTTTAGAGAGTAAAGGTAAGACGCCACCATTTAAATATTTGCAAGCATGGCAGATAGGTAAAGATTTGAAACCAAAAGTTGTAACACCCGCGGTAATTCCAGCTGAGCCTACGAAGTAAATAAAAATAAGGCCCGCTATTTCTAGCAGGCCTTAATTTATTTTCGAGACTTGCTCGAAAGGTTAATGGTTATTTAAGCAGGATTTACAGCGTCAGCCTGAGGACCTTTTGGACCTTGGACTACTTCGAATGTAACTGCCTGACCCTCTTCAAGGGACTTGTAACCGTTTCCTTGGATTGCTGAGTAGTGAACAAAAACATCTTGTCCGCCACCATCAACTGCAATGAAACCGAAACCCTTTTCAGAGTTGAACCACTTAACTGTACCTGTTGCCATTTAGCTTTTTTCCTTTGATTATGTTGGACTCTTGCAATATAACAAGCGCCGGTCTTTATTCTTACAGCGAATCCCAATCAACAATCAGTGGAACGGGTACTGCCAAGCGTCGGACTGTTTCAAAGTTTACCCTGCTATTGGCTATTTGCGAAAAGAGATGTATAAATCTCTTACTGCATTAGGCGCTGGTGGGCTGGGGAAGGTCACACCGAGTGATCTAAAGGCAGGTACTAGTGAGTAAATCTCCAATTTATGCTGGGCGGATACTTATTTATTCCACCCCAGCTGCTCTAACTCAACATATCGAGTGGGCGTTAAATCAAAATCTTGGCTACCAAGTGGTGGCAAATTGGGTCAATCAACCTCTTACCCCAGGTGGCAAAGCGGCTGAAATTTCCTACGCCTGCGATCTGAGTGTGGCGGCAAAGATTGCTAAGGCATTAATTAAGTGGCGCTATTTACGGTTTGAGATTACTGAGCAATCTAGTGCTACTGGAGATGCAACTTTATATCGCGTTACACCAGATCTTGGTTTACATCAGGCATCACTAGCATCAAATGGTGATGTGGTTTTAAATGAACACCAGGTAAATCACCTAATTAAAAAGGCAGTCTCTCACAAAAAATTACAGATAGAGCTTGAGAATGCTCTGGGTAATCAGTGGGAGATTGAGTTAGAGCCATATCGATTATCACTAGCAGGGGGATCTCCTGAAATTTTCTCCAACATTGGCTAGGCTATTGATATGAACTTTGAAGCAAGTGATCGAATCAAATTTGCAACCGGTATTTTAGCTGCAGCAATTTTATCTTCCGGGCTTACTCTTGGGCTTTATAAGGTTGGCTCTGGTCTTGCCTCTCGCGCTGGTAATGCAATTACCGTTACTGGCACCGCCTCTGAAAATGCCACTGCAGATAATGCAGTCTGGAATTTAAATTTAAATGAATCTCAAAAAACTTTAGCCGCATCAGTTAGCAAAATTGATACCAGCGCAGAGGCATTAAAGAGTTACCTATTAAATGGTGGAGTTACTGCAGATCAAATTGAGCTTGGCCCAATTAATAGCAATCCGTTGATGGAGTACATAAATGGAAATCCAACTGGGCGAGTTATTTCCTATCAGGCATATCGCACCGTAACTGTTAGAACTAAGGATGTTAAGTTGGTTTCAAAGCTAAGCAATGAGATTGGCTCCCTACTTGCCACTGGCGTAAATGTTGGAAATTATGGACCTTCCTATTACCTTTCAACCTTAGATCAAATGCGGGCAAAATTATTAGCAGCTGCCATGTTGGATGCAAAGGCTAGGGCGCAGGCGATCACGGAAGCGGTCGGTGGTGAGGTAGGTTCACTTATCTCGGTCTCATCTGGTCCAACCCAGGTGACAACTAAGGATTCACTTGAGAGATCTGCTGGTGGCTTTTATGATGTTTCAACAATTGATAAAACAGTTAATGTCACTTTATCTGCAAGTTTTAAAACTAATTAACTAGCTTTTAGCAGGGCGCGTATCTGAGGATCTTGCTCAATTTTGGCTAGAAATGGCAGCTCTGCTGCTTTTTTATGTGGATTAATTTTTTCAAAAATAATTCTCCCCATTTCAAAGGCCATCAAAATTAAGGCTGCGGGCAGAAGATCTACGCTGCGCTTTAAGAACCAAGGAGTGCCATTACGTAGCATCCACTTGACCTTCTGCGCCCGACTTTTGTGAGTTACAGATAATTCATATGGCAATGAGATTGCCCAGCCGCGCTGGCGTAATTGCATTGCGATATTTCTTGCCAACATAAAATGGCCAGCAGGGCCAGGATGCATTCGATCTATATGCCAATTCCGCAGGTTATGAACATCATTTATCGCTCTAGTTTTGATGGTTACGATCTCAAACTCCAGGGCTACTTTGCGATAGACCGCATTTACCGCATTAACTCTTCTGCTGAGCACCCTACTCATTAACCTTGGCAATCTAAGCAACTTATTTGGATCATGCAACTCCACCATGATTATTTCACTACCCATCGCCAGTAATTGTTGGCAGCAACTGCGTAGATTGTTATAGAGCGTAATTGGGTCAAAACCATTACGGAGCATGTCATTACCACCCACAATTACCGCACAAATATCTGGATTTTGTCGCAGCGCTTTTGGTAATTGCACCGCTAATACTTCAGCGGATTTCGCACCTGGCCTAGAAAAATTATAGTAATCACAACCATCTTGAAAGGCATCTGCTAGGAATCCAGCCCAGCCACGAAACTTTCCTTTATTGACTTCATCTCCAGTACCAAATGCTGCGCTGTCGCCAAGGACTACAAAGGTTGGATGAGATCTAATCGCATCCATTTTAAGCAACTCTTAACCTACGTTTTGTAACCACCATGGGTTGCTTAGCACCATGTAACTCAAGCATTTTATGAACAGTATTTGTCCAAGAGTAAAGCTCTGCCTGCTTTCTAGCAGTAACTCTTAAAGAGCTATCACGGAGTAATTTATTTATCTCATTAGCAAAGGATGCACCATTATCTTTCGCCACCGCCCCGGCCGGGTTATTAGATGCAATATTTAGAATCTCACCCACCGCACTAGATGCTGAGGCAACAACTGGTGTGCCAGAGGCAAGTGATTCAAGTGCGGATAGGCAAAAGGTTTCAAGTGGGCCAGGTGCAATTGCCACATCAGCTGAGGCTAGATACTCAGCAACTTTTTTACGATTTGCAATATATCCCAACATCTCAACCGGCAAATTACTGCTTTGTTTTCTAATTTTTTTCCACAAGGGGCCGCCACCAATAATTACTAGTCGCACATCAATCCCAGCTTCTATTAGTTTTTCTACCGCCTGCACACTTCTTGCTGGCTCCTTTTCTGGTGAGAGCCGGCCACAGTGAATTAGTAAATAACGTGAGCCTTTGAGAAGTGAGGTACGTAGCGCCAAATCACGATTTGCTGGATTGAACTGCTCTAGATCAACACCTAAGGCAATTTTATTTAAATTGGATATTCCAATTTGCTCAAACTCAGCTGCGGCAAAATTAGTAGTGGCAATTACCTGATCAAAATTGCTGGCTAATTTTCTATTATGCCAGTTCACAAATTTGCTGCGAATAGCTGTGGGGATAAAGCCGGCATACTTTTTAACTAGACCATTTAAGGTTTCATGGGAGAAAACTAAGCTGGCAATCTTGTTTTGCTTCGCCCATTTTCCAACCTTCATCAAGGTGAAGCGATCTGAGACCTCCACCCGATCCGGGTGTAAAAACTCTAAAAGATTAAGTAATTGCCGGTTGCTGCGGATAATTTGATACCCACCGCTACCGATCAAGGTGATGCTAGGCAAGCTGATTTTCAGCCCAAATGGGGTCTGCTCCTTTAAATACCTTGGGCCAGGGACAATATAAATAAACTCATGACCATACTTTAAGTAACCGGCGCCCAACTCATGCAGAGTTGTTTTAATACCACCAGAGCTTGGGCCATAAAAGTTTGCTACATGGACAATTCTCACGCCACACCTACCGAATCTGATTGGCTGGCTGATTTTTCGCTGATTACCTGCTGATAATGCTGGCGTAGTTGATCCATAATATTTTGCCAAGTGCGCATACTTACTGAATCTCTGGCAGCAATTCGCATCTGCTTGCGATCTAATCTGCCTCGGTGTTTGGTTACTGCTTGCAACAAAGCGGCGCCATCTTTGGTATCAATAATGTATCCGGTGCGGTTATCAACTACTAAATCTGCTGGCCCACCAGTAAGTGGCACAATCGCTGGCACACCACTAGCAAGTGCCTCCTGCACCGCCTGACAAAAAGTTTCATTAGGGCCAGGATGAATAAACAGATCAAAGCTGGCGTAGATTTTGGCCAACTCATCTCCTGTTTTAAAGCCAAGAAATATTGCACCAGGCAGCAATTGCTCAAGTTTTTTACGATGAGCGCCATCTCCCACAATTACCAGTTGAATATCAGGGTTGTTAGCTAAAACAGCTAGATCACTAATTCGTTTTTCCTGCGCCAATCTGCCGACAAAGCCAATAATGGTTTTCTCTTGGTTGATGCCACGCCAGCGAGTGCACAACTCTTCATCTCGTTTTGCTGGATTAAACAAGTTGCTATCAACACCTCGTTGCCACAGGTGCACATTTGGTACACCAGCAAGATGTAGATCTAGGCAGGCGGAGTTTGATGGCGCTAGGGTGCGATCTGTTTGGGAGTGAATTCGATAAAGAATTTTCTGCAGAGAGTTTTGAGCAGCACCTAAGCCATATTGTTTGGCAAAGCCACCTAAATCAGTTTGATAAACTGAAACTGTAGGAATTTCTAACTGCTTGGCTAATTTTCCAGCGTAGGAGCCAAGGGCAAAAGGTGAAGCCAGATGAATAACATCGGGTGAGAAGCCATCTAGTAAATGTTTTAATTTTCGTTGTGGTAAACCCATTGGCATATTCACTGGTAAAAAGTTTTGAGTTGGAATCGCTGGCGTAGTTCGTACTTGGTGGCCGGCGTAAGAGCGAGGTGTACCAGGACAGGTTGGCGCAATTACCAATGCTTGATCATTGTTTTGAGCTAAGTTTTCTAAGATGCGAAGTACTGAGTTGGTAACGCCATTTACATTTGGCAAAAATGATTCTGTGACCACCGCTACTCTCATAAAGGTAGGGTGAGGCACTCAGGAAGCCTTAAGTAAAGGTTGAGGTTAAATGTTGATGAAGGCTAGGTGAAAATAGGCGCCGCAATCTACCCCCGAGTAACATTGAGGTATGAAAATCGCAGTCTGCATTAAACAGGTTCCAGACTCTTGGGCTGAGAAAAAAATGGCGGGTCAAGTTTTAGATCGCGCCAATGTTGATGCAGTTTTAAATGATTTAGATGAGTACGCAGTTGAAGAGGCACTTCGGATTGTGGAGGCAAACTCACCAAGTAAAGAGGTGGGTGAGGCAAGTGGCCATACCATCACATTAATTTCTATGGGACCAGAGCGAGCTAGCGAGGCAATCAGAAAAGGTTTATCCATGGGCGCTGACAATGCGATTTTGGTAAGTGATGCATCTTTGGCGGGGTCGGATGCACTCGCCACCTCATTAGTTTTATCTGAGGTAATTAAAAAAGAAAATTATGATCTAGTTATTTGTGGCACCGAAAGTACTGATGCCCGAATGAGTGTAGTGCCAGCAATGATTGCTGCTCGATTGGGTTGGGCGCAATTAACCTTCGCTGGAAAAGTTAAGGTTGATCTTGCTGGATCAGCTGTTGAGATTGAGCGGGTGACTGAGTTTGGTAATCAAGTCATGAGTGCAAAATTTCCAGCACTTTTATCGGTGGTTGAAAAGATAAACGAACCAAGATATCCATCATTTAAGGGAATTATGGCGGCAAAGAAGAAAAGTATTACCACGATGACAATTGCAGATACTGGAGTTGATGCCAGCTCAGTTGGCCAATCTGCTGCTTGGAGTGCGGTTAAAGATGCCCTACCAAGGCCACCACGTGGTGCTGGTGTGAAATTAACCGATGAAGGAAGCGGCGGCGAAAAGTTAGTTGAGTTTTTGGTGGAAAAGAGGCTGGCATGAGTGAAGTTTTATTTTTAGTAGATCATATTGGTGGAAAGTTAAGTAAAGCAACGGGTGAGCTTGCCACCTACGCTAAATCAATTGGTGATTCGGTTGCGGTAGTTTTTGCACAAAATGCAGATGAGATCACTTCACAATTAAAGGTATTTGCAGTCGATAAGGTAATTACCGTTGCAGGTGAATGGGATAAGTACGGCGCTCCGGCAATTGCTGATGGTCTAGCGCAGTTAATAAAGGCCAAAAACCCAGCTGCAGTTTTGATCACATCATCGGCAAATGGCAAAGAGATTGCCGGCAGAGTTGCGGTTATTTGTGGCTCTGGCATTATTACCGATGCGGTAAATGTAGATAAGGATTTAATCACCACCCAATCAGTTTTTGGTGGCTCAACAACTGTTCACTCAACTGTGACCAAGGGTGTGCCAATCATTACTTTGCGGGCAAATTCAATTGAGGCGGTAAGTGCCACCTCATCACCAACAGTTGAAACCTTTGCTGCAACTATTTCTGCGGCAGCCAAATTGGCACCGATCTCATCTGCCACTCCAGTAGTTAAGGGCGGGCGACCAGATTTAACTGAAGCATCAATTGTGGTTTCAGGCGGACGAGGCACAAATGGAGATTTCAAACCAGTTGAAGCGTTAGCAGATGCGCTGGGCGCAGCAGTTGGCGCTTCCCGTGCTGCAACTGATGCTGGTTGGTATCCACACTCACACCAGGTGGGCCAAACTGGAAAAACTGTTTCACCACAGCTCTACGTTGCAGCCGGAATTTCAGGTGCGATTCAACATCGCGCTGGTATGCAGACAAGTAAGACAATTGTGGCAATTAATAAAGATCCAGAGGCACCAATTCTTGAGATCGCAGATTTTGCAGTAGTCGGTGATTTATTTAATGTTTTGCCACAAGCCACCGCACAGATTGTTGCGCGAAAGGCTTAAATTACATCACCAATCGGTGCAACCTTTAGACTTACTACGTGAGTATCTATTTTGATCATGCTGCCACCACACCTATGGCAGAGGCTGCAGTAATTGCACTTAATACTCAATTAAAAAAATTAGGTAATGCCTCCTCACTGCACTCAGCTGGCAGGTCGGTGCGAAAAGATTTAGAGGCGGCGCGGGAGGAGATTGCCAAGGCTATTACTTGTGAAGCTAGTGAGGTGATATTTACCGCAACTGGCACTGAAGCAAATAATTTGGCGGTCAAAGGGCTGTATTGGAAGGGTGTGAAGGAGAATAAAAAAGTAATTATCACCTCAACCTTTGAACACCATGCAGTAATGGATCCAATTGTTTGGTTGGCAGAGCATGAAGGTGCTCAGGTCGTGGGGATAAATGTTGATTCTAAAGGATTTATAAAATTAGATGAGTTGAAGCAAGCGGTTTCAGAGCATGCTGGTGAAGTTGCATTGATTTCAATTATGCATGCAAATAATGAGGTGGGCAGCATTCAAGATATCGCCCAAGTGGTGGCAATTGCTGGGCAGATTCCAGTTCATGCAGATTGTGTGCAAAGTTTTGGCAAAGTTGAGCTTTCATTTAAGAAATTGGGCTTAACTGCAGCCACAATTAGCGCACATAAGCTCGGTGGCCCGTTGGGAGTTGCCGCTTTAATCTTAAAAAAGGGTTTAGATATCGAACCAGTTTTACATGGCGGCGGTCAGGAGCGAGATCTTAGAAGTGGCACATTTAATGCTCCAAGTATTGTCTCCTTTGCAGCTGCTGCAACTGATGCGCAGGCAAATCGAAAAGTGCGGGAGCAAACTGTTAGGGGATTAAAGCAGGAGTTAATTCAAACCATAAAGAAGAATGTGCCAGAGGCACAGGTAAATGGAGATCTTGAAAAATCTCTACCAGGAATCGTCTCAATTACATTTCCTAAAACAGACTCCGAAGGTTTATTGCTACTGCTCGATGCAGAGGGAATTGCATGTTCAACTGGTTCTGCCTGCAGTGCTGGAGTGCAGCGACCAAGTCATGTGTTGATGGCGATGGGATTAAGTGAGGATGAAACCACCTCCACGCTAAGATTTTCATTAAGCCATTTGAATACCATCAATGAGATTGCCAGATTAGGATCGGTGATTGCATCGGTTGTGGCTAGATCAAAAGCAGCCTCAGGGAAAAAATGAAAAAATTAAAGGTAATTGCAGCAATGAGTGGCGGGGTTGATTCCGCGGTAGCTGCCGCCAGAGCAGTTGATGCGGGGTATGAGGTTGTTGGTGTCCACTTAGCACTTTCTAGTAATCCACAAAAGTATCGCTCAGGTGCTCGTGGATGTTGCACTATTGAAGATTCACATGATGCCAGACGCGCTGCAGATGTAATTGGCATTCCTTTTTATATTTGGGATATGGCGGAGGAGTTTCACAAAGGGGTAGTTGAAAACTTTTTATCAGAGTATCAATCAGGTAGAACACCTAATCCATGCTTACGGTGCAATGAAAAAATCAAGTTTGAAGCGGTGCTTGATCGCGCCAAGGCGCTTGGCTTTGATGGCGTTGTAACTGGACATTATGCAATCACTAAAGATAGCGCGGCTGGAAAAACCTTACATCGAGCAGCAGATATTGCTAAAGATCAATCATATGTTTTAGCTGTCCTTCGAACTGATCAGATTGAAGGGGCAATTTTTCCACTAGGTGATACGGTGAAAACAGATACTCGTAAAGAGGCGAAGGAGCGCGGATTATTTGTAGCTAATAAACCAGATTCACATGACATTTGTTTTGTGCCATCAGGAGATAACGCTGGTTGGTTGCGAGATAAATTAGGCTCTGAAACCGGTGACATTGTGGATCAAGATGGCAAAAAACTGGGTGAACATAAAGGTGCTTATACCTACACAATAGGTCAGCGGCGCGGTTTAGCATTAACTGTGCCCGATCCAACTGGTGAGCCAAGATATGTATTAAAGATTGAACCAAAGAGCAACACAGTTGTAGTTGGCACCCATGAAGCGTTAGCGGTTTCAACAATTATTGCTACTCCTCCTACCTGGTGTGGCCCGGCACCGCAGATCAATGCAGATTTATCTGGCTATGCCCAAGTTAGGGCGCATGGTGAACCACTCGCTTGTGAGTACAAATTTGATGGCAAAAATCTAATTGCTAAATTGGAAAAGCCAGTTTTTGGATTAGCAACTGGGCAAGCATTGGTTATTTATGATGGTGATCGGGTGGTTGGCTCTGGCACGATTTGTGAAACTATTTAAATATGAGTGCAGTAATTAGGCATCAGATTCAACAATTGTGTGAAGAGATCACTGATCATCAATTCAAATATTATGTATTAGATGCACCAACCATTACCGATGCCGCCTTTGATAAGTTGTGGAATCAATTACTAGAGCTAGAGCGTAAGTATCCGCAGTACCAGTTAGAAAGCTCACCTACCCTGCAAGTTGGTGGCGGTTTTTCTACCTCCTTTACTCAACATGATCACATTGAGAAAATGATGAGCTTAGATAACGTATTTGATCAGGAGGAGTTGGCTAATTGGTTTGATCGAATTGAGAAAGCGCAGATAAAAAATACCTGGCTGTGTGAGGTCAAAGTGGATGGCTTAGCCATTAATTTACTTTATGAAGATGGCAGATTAAGTAGGGCATTGACCAGAGGAAATGGCGCAACAGGTGAGGATGTAACATTAAATATTAAGACCATCAAATCAGTACCAATTGAATTGTCTGGAAAAAATCTACCAAAAACTCTTGAGGTCAGAGGTGAGGTATTTTTTCTACTGCAATCCTTTGATGATTTAAATGACTCACTAGTTGAGTCTGGTAAGCCACCTTTTGCTAATCCCAGAAATGCTGCTGCCGGATCTCTTCGCCAAAAAGATCCTAAGATCACCGCCTCTCGTCCGCTTGCAGTAGTTGTTCACGGCATTGGCGCAGCTACGGGAGTCTCATTTGAAAAGCAATCTAGCGCTTATGAATTACTAAAGGGTTGGGGATTGCCAACAAGTGACAAGTACAAGGTGGTTTCAAATCGTAATGAAGTTTTAGATTTTATTAATCAATATGAAAAAAATCGCCATAATGTAGAGCATGAAATAGATGGCGTAGTAATTAAGGTAAATGAAATCGCTTCACAAAATTCCTTGGGTTTCACCTCCCGTGCGCCAAAATGGGCGATCGCCTATAAGTATGCACCGGAGGAGGTAGTTACTAAATTATTAGATATTAAGGTAAGTGTTGGTAGGACTGGACGAGTAACACCTTTTGCTTATATGGAGCCGGTGAAAGTAGCTGGATCAACAGTTACTAACGCTACATTACATAACGCGCAAGAGATTGCACGTAAAGGAATCTTAATTGGCGACACAGTTCTAATTCGAAAAGCAGGTGATGTAATTCCTGAGGTCTTGGCGCCGGTAATTGAAAAGCGAAATGGAAGTGAGCGGGCATTTGTTATGCCAAGTAAGTGTCCTAATTGCGAAAGCAAACTTCGCTCGATGAGTGAGGGCGATGTTGATATCAGATGCCCTAATTCGCAATCTTGTCCGGCACAGGTAGTTGAGCGGTTGTTTTATATTGGCTCAAGATCTGCCCTTGATATTGATGTTTTAGGTTATGAAGCAGCAGCTGCGCTGTTAGCAGATAAATTGATAGTTGATGAAGGTGATTTGTTTTCACTCACCCTGAAAGATTTAAGTAAATCTGAATTTTTCACCAAAAAAGATGGCTCACTGGGAGCGATTGCTGAGCGCTTTATTGCGGGGCTGGAGGTAGCCAGAAGGCGACCACTTTGGCGAATATTGGTTGCACTTTCCATAAGACATGTTGGGCCAACTAGCGCACAAGCACTTGCCGATAATTTTGGTTCAATTACAAATATTCAAAAAGCAACTGCGGATCAGCTTGCCAACATCGATGGTGTCGGCGGTGTTATGGCCGAGGCAATTATTGAGTGGTTTAGCGTGGATTGGCACAAACAAATAATTAAGAAATGGGAGAAGGCTGGTGTAATGCTGGTCGATGCACCTAAGGAAAAACGAAAACAAACCTTAACAGGATTAACGATCGTAGTTACTGGATCGCTCAATGATTTCACTCGGGATGGGGCTAGTGAGGCGATTATTGCCAGGGGTGGCAAGGCAGCATCTTCTGTCTCTGCAAAAACGGATTATCTAGTGGCAGGAGATGCTGCTGGATCAAAGTTAGATAAGGCACAAGAGCTTGGAATTACCATACTGGATGAGGCAGGATTTAAATTATTACTTGAGAAAGGGATAAACTAATCAAGTGATAATGCTTAATGAAAATCTGCGGGAACTACCGATGTCGCCAGCATTATTTGGCTTGGTTACCTTTGGATTTCTCTCACTCCTGCTTTATTTAACCCTTCGTATTGACCGGGATTAATTATCAGCGCAGTAAGTAAAGAGTTTGCAATATTTGGTGGAACTTTTGATCCCATTCATCTCGGTCACCTACATCTTATAAAAGAGATCTCAAATAAATTTGAAAAAGTGCTGGTTATTCCAGCAGGAGCTCCTTGGCTCAAAGACAACCCACCGCTGGCAAATGCTGAACAGCGATTTCAAATGGCTGATCTTGCTATTACCTCCATGGGCCTTGCTGAAAAAGTAGAGGTACTTCCAATTGAAATTAGAAAAGCGGGTAGCAGCTACACAATAGATACTGTTGAGGATCTTAAGCAGATTTATCCAGAGGCCAACTTCACCTTGGTAATCGGCTCTGATGCCGCGTTGCATCTAGATAAATGGCATAGATCTGCTGAATTATTAAAGTTAGTGAAGATATTGGTGGTCAAGCGACCAGCAACTCCACCCTCAGATTTTGAGGAAATCTCAATTAAAGCATTGGATATCTCATCAACAAAGGTGAGAAAATCAATATCTAATCGAGAGAATGTAAGCAGTTTATTACCACCCAAGGTGGTTACATTTATTAGAGAGTATGGGTTATATGGCAGTCGGTAGTGAAACCATAGAGTTAACTAAGATTGCTGCTGCAGCATTGGCAGAAAAACTAGGTAGTGAAATTGTGGCCATTGATTTATCTGAACAATTAGTTTTAAACCAAGTTTTCCTAATTGCAACTGGAAATAATGAGCCACAATTACAAGCGTTAGCTGATGAGGTTGAGAAAAAGTTGGCTGCCATTGGTCAGAAACCTGCTCGAAAAGAGGGAAGCAACTCCTGGATTTTGTTGGATTACACCGATTTAGTTGTGCACATTCAAAGTAGTGAGCTTCGAAATTACTACATGCTAGATCGCCTTTGGAATGATTGTCCAACAATTGATTTAGAGTTAGAGCAGGTGAATCGGTAATGAGTAGCGCTAACACACCAATCCGAGTGGTTTTATGGCGACATGGACAGACTGATTGGAATGTTGAAAATCGATTTCAGGGACATTCAGATATCCCATTAAATAAAGTGGGTGAGTATCAAGTGGTTGAAGCGGCAAAGGTTCTTGCTGCTTTAAGGCCAGATCGAATTATCTCCAGTGATTTAATCAGGGCGCAAAAAACTGCTGCTGCCCTTGCCGATTTAACTAACATTAAAGTTGAGATAAATCCGGGAATAAGAGAAACCAACGGAGGATTATGGGAGGGCAGAACCGCTACTGAAAACAGAGCTTCCCACGGTGATTTATTTGCTAAGTGGTATGAAGGTGGAGATGAACCAGCGGGTGTGACTGGTGAGCGAAGGAGTGATGTAGCAAAGCGTGCGGTAGCGGTAATTGAAAAAGAAACAGATAATTTCTCTGGCACGGTAGTTTTTGTAACCCACGGCGGAACTGTAAGAAGTGTTTTAGGTTCAATTCTTAAATTACCGATTCCACAATGGGGAATCATCGGCGGCCTTTCAAATGCATGTTGGTCAGTCCTAGAGTTAACAAAACATCACACCGGCAGTAAGTGGTATTTAGCAGAGCACAATGCCGGCTCATTACCTGAGCCTGTCTTTGGAGATGATGCGGTCAATTAGATAAGGTTGCACCTTCTAATACACAAGCGGGGCTGTGGCGCAGCTGGTAGCGCACTTGCATGGCATGCAAGGGGTCAGGGGTTCAAATCCCCTCAGCTCCACGTTATTTAAATCAACAGGTAAGGGGAGTAGTGGTAGTGAAGACTTTATCAATGCCAAAACCCTTACTCATTTTTGTAGTAAAAAAAATTATTGGTACTAAGTAATGCAAGAGGCGTATGACTTTAAGGCGGTGCAAGATAAGTGGCTGCCACTCTGGGATAAGTTAGCGCCATTTAAATCTGGCAAGGATGATGACAAACGTCCTAAGAAATATGTTTTGGATATGTTTCCTTATCCATCAGGGGATTTACACATGGGTCATGCTGAGGCTTATGCATTAGGGGATGTGATTGCCAGGTATTGGATCCAAAAAGGATTTAATGTCATGCACCCAATTGGTTGGGATGCATTTGGATTACCAGCAGAAAATGCAGCGATAAAGAGAGATGCTGATCCAAGGCAGTGGACCTATGAAAATATTGATGTCCAAAAAGCTTCAATGCGCAGGTATGCCTGCTCCTTTGATTGGGATCGAGTACTTCACACCTGTGATCCTGAGTATTACAAATGGAATCAATGGTTATTTCTAAAGATGTTTGAAAAGGGGTTGGCATATCGCAAAGATTCAGCAGTCAACTGGTGTCCTGATTGCCAAACTGTTTTAGCTAATGAGCAGGTAGTTGCAGGACTTTGTGAAAGATGTGATACCACTGTCACTAAAAAGAAATTAAACCAGTGGTATTTAAAGATCACTGATTACGCAGACCGCCTACTTGATGACATGGATCAATTAGAGGGTAAGTGGCCAGAGAAAGTCTTGCTTATGCAGCGCAACTGGATAGGCAGATCAACTGGCGCCCAAGTTGATTTTGCAATTGAAGGCGTTGACAAAAAAATAACTGTCTATACCACTCGTCCAGACACTTTATATGGTGCAACATTTATGGTGGTAGCAGCTGATTCGACGTTGGCAGCAGATTTAGTTGCAAACACACCAGTTGAAGCAGAGTTTAAAAAGTATTTAGAGACCGTAAAGTCCGCTACCGATATAGATCGTTTGGCTACTGATCGAGTTAAAACTGGGGTGTTTTTAAACCGCTATGCCATTAACCCAGTTAATAATGAAAAAATTCCTATCTGGGCATCTGATTATGTATTAGCTGATTATGGGACAGGTGCCATCATGGCAGTTCCAGCACATGATCAACGAGATTTAGATTTTGCCAAAGTAATGAAATTACCAGTCCGGGTAGTCATTGATACTGGTCTTGATGATCCAAACAGCTCCGGGATCGCAACCGATGGTGATGGCTTAGTAATTAACTCTGGCTCAATCACTGGATTAAAAAAAGATGATGCCATTACTAAGATTATTAAGGAGATTGAAGGAAAGAAGTTAGGTAAGGCAACTAAGAATTATCGTCTGCGCGACTGGTTGATCTCCCGCCAACGATTTTGGGGGACACCGATTCCAATTGTGCATTGTGATAAGTGTGGTTTGGTGCCAGTACCAGAGGCAGAACTTCCAGTGAAATTACCAGATGCTAAAGGCTTAGATCTGAAACCAAAGGGTTCATCACCACTGGGAGCAGCCTCTGATTGGGTAAATGTCAAATGTCCAAAGTGTGACTCGGCTGCAAAACGAGATGCTGACACCATGGATACATTTGTGGACTCCTCTTGGTACTTCCTTCGCTACACCTCTGTTAATAATCATGATGTGGCATTTGATAAAAAAGCTGTTGAAACCTGGTTACCGGTTGATCAATATGTAGGTGGTGTAACTCATGCGATCTTGCATCTTCTTTACTCAAGATTTTTTACTAAGGTATTAAACGATCTTGCGCTGCTTAACTTTAACGAGCCATTTACTAGATTATTAAATCAAGGAATGGTGTTAAAGGATGGTTCAGCAATGAGTAAAAGCCGAGGCAATCTTGTGAAATTATCTGATGAGTTGGATAAACATGGTGTTGATGCGATCAGAGTTTCATTAGTATTCGCTGGTCCGCCTGAAGATGACATTGATTGGTCTGATGTTTCACCAGCTGGCTCATTGAAGTTCTTAAATCGTGCTTGGAAGATCAGCCAAGAGGTGACAAGTAAGCCGGGAGTTGATTTTTCTAAAGGCGATCTCACGCTTCGCAAAGTAGTAGCAAAGTCATTATCGGATATTGAAGTTGCGGTTGAATCATTTCGATTTAATGTAGTAATTGCCAGAGTGATGGAGTTGGTAAATGCCACTCGCAAAGCGATTGACTCTGGATGCGGCGCTGGTGATCCAGCGGTGAGACAAGCGAGTGAGGCGATTGCGATCTGTCTTTCACTTGTTGCCCCCTACACCGCAGAGGATATGTGGGAAAAACTTGGCCATAAACCTGCAATCGCAAATGCTGGTTGGCCAGTGGTAGATAAATCATTACTTGGCGCTGATAATGTAATTGCAATCTTACAGATTAATGGCAAAATAAAAGATCGGATTGAAGTTTCACCAAATATTTCAAAGGATGAGTTAGAGAGATTAGGTATGGAAAATGCACAGATAAAAGCTGCACTCTCGGGGAGCACAATTCAAAAAGTTATTACTGTTGCACCAAAGTTAGTTAATTTTGTGATTTAAACTGTAAAAGCCCCGCAGGAAGGGTGGGCGGGGCCTTTACCAAAGGGCTTGATTGAGCCACTTTGTAGGAGGATCTACTGTCAGATTTATCTCGCGCATAAATCTGTCGCGTAAACCAAATGGAATCTTTCATTTGTTGATTAATTTCTAGTTAACTAGGTCACTTTATTAGGTGAAGGCGGGATTAAGTTTCACCTCCTTAATTCCCTGTGGATAGAAAGCAATATAAGATATGCATATGCAAAAGCTGTTAATCCTCCTGCTAGTTGTTGGTTTATCCCCAGCTGCAAATGCTGTTGATCGCAGTACACCTACGCCAGCACCTGCCGCCACAACAGCGCCAGCACCTGCCGCCACGCCTACGCCAACTCCTACGCCAACTCCTACGCCAACTCAAGTGGCATCCACCCCCTCTGCTGCAGCTAAGAGTTTAAATGGTGAACTGACAACAATTAGAGCTTTGATTGCTAAAAATGATTTTACGAAAGCGCTGGCAGCTTTGAAGATTGCCGATCAAGATTTCCCAAATAATGCTGATATTAATAATTTGCTGGGATATAGCTCAAGAAAATTGAAGCAATATAAGCCAGCTGCTACTTACTACACCAAAGCATTAAAGATTGATCCTAAACATTTAGGCGCCCTGGAGTATCAGGGTGAGTTATTTATGCTGACTAAAAAAACTGCGGATGCAAAGAAAAACCTAGCGAAATTAAAGAGCTTGTGTGGTGTTACCTGTGAAGAGTATCTAGATCTGAAGAAGGCAATAGGTAATAAATAAGTCTTAAGATAGTACTCTTATAAGATGAAGTTTGTAATTGGATTACTAAAAGCAGCACACTTTGGTCCAACAATTGCAGTTACTCTGGTTTCATTACTGCTTGCAAAAAACCTTTGGTGGGAAGGTCCAGCACTTGTAATCGCATTTGGGATTTTTCTTGGCCAATTATTAGTTGGCTGGTCTAATGACTTAAATGATTACCAGGATGATTTAAAACATAATCGCAGCAGCAAACCATTAGTTTCTGGGGGAATAACTACAGCTCAATTATTGCGGGCGATTAAGATCACCGCTCCGGCTGCAGTTGTATTTAATCTGTTTGGACCGTTGGGAATTAAAGGCGGGCTACTCTATTTATTTGGGGTAGGAATGGGTGTTGCCTATAACTTTTACTTCAAATCAACCCTGCTATCACCACTGCCATATGCATTAGCTTTTGCAGCACTTGTCTCATCCTTGGTGATCTCAACTGATCGCCTAGTGCCAATCTGGTTAATTACAGCAGGAGCCTTACTTGGTGTGGCAGCACACTTTGCCAATGTGCTCAAAGATTTAGATCAGGATCTAACCTCTGGCATAAAGGGATTACCGCAGCGGTTAGGCAAAAGAGCTAGCCGAGTCATCACCGCCAGTTTATTGATATTAACCACCCTGCTACTGCATGCAACTGTTGCCAACACTCCGTTGTTGGTGGTTGGTTTAATTGCTGCGATGATTACTAGCGCTGCGCCAGACTCAGTAATCTTTAAGTCTTTAATGGTCACTGTGATTGTGGATGTAATTTTGTTAATAAATGCAACAAACTCAAAGATTGGCAGCTTTGTAGTTTAAATACTTGCCTTATCTAAGTATTACTAAGAGTATTGCGGGATGAGACGGATAGTTGTACTTGGCTTACTGCTCACACTTCTGCCCACCACAGCGCCAGCTGCTGCCAATGATGCCCTTACCGCTTTAAATCAATTAGAGGTGAAGGGGCGTGCTGCTAAAACTGGATACAGTCGCGCTCAATTTCCTCACTGGTCTGATCCAGATCGAAATGGTTGTGATGCTAGAAATGACACACTTAAACGAGATTTAACAAATATTACCTACAAAGTGGGGACCAGAGATTGCAAGGTGGTAGGTGGGCAATTATTAGATCCATTTACTGGCAAATCACTTACCTTTAGTAGCACAAAATCTAATATTGATATCGACCATCTAGTGGCATTATCAAATGCTTGGCAAACCGGGGCGGCCTACTTTGACAAGGCAAAACGTACTCAAATTGCCAATGATCCACTTAATCTTTTGGCAGTTGATGCCAAGTTGAACCGTCAAAAAGGAGATGGTGATGCTGCCACCTGGTTGCCACCAGCCAAATCTTTTCGATGTGAGTATGTGGCAGCTCAGATCGCGGTGAAGGTGAAGTACTCACTTTGGCTTACTGCGCCTGAAAAAAGTGCGATGAGTAGGGTATTGGAAAGCTGTCCCGATCAATTACTGCCAGTAGATTAGTTAGAATTAGTAAATGTGTGGCAGATACGCGCTTAATATCTCAGGTGAGGATTTAGCGGTTGAGTTTGCAGCAGGTAATGCCAATATTGCAATCACACCAAGTAATTGGAATATCTCACCCACCACACCAATTCCATTTATTGCTGCAGATAATCTGGCAGGTGATAATCGACAGATTCATCTGGCAAGGTGGGGCTTAATTCCATCCTGGGCAAAGGATGCAAGCAGGCAATCAAATGCAATTAATGCCAGGGTGGAGTCAATTGCTGAAAAGCCAAGCTTTAAGAGTGCGTTTAAATCAAGAAGATGTTTAATCCCAGCCACTGGTTATTATGAATGGGCAACAGAGCTTGGCCAATATAAACCAAAGCAGCCCTTTTATATCTCAAATACAGATAAGAGCAGTATTGCTATCGCCGGTATTTATGAAGAGTGGATTAATCCACAAACATCCTCACCTATTACCACCGCAGCGATTATCACCCGCGAGGTTGCTGGGATATTAAAACCAATTCACCACCGAATGCCGGTGATCTTGCCAAAAAGTTTGTGGAGCAGCTGGCTTAGTAGTAAATCACTTGCAGCAGATGAGATAGATCAGTACTTAAAGATGATTGATTTAAAATCACCAGATGCCGGGCTAACCTTTTGGCCAGTAGCTGATGAGGTTAACAATGCCCGAAATACTGGCCCAGAGTTGGCAGCACAAATAGAGCTGCCACCTGCCGGCACACTCTTTTAATCTTCCTACCTCAAGTAGCCCAACTTGCCACTGTCAGTAGGGTTTAGTATCTTATCGAACAAATGTTCGAACGCAAATTAAGCCCAAACTCACCGCAAAATACCGCTGCCAAAATCTGCCTGACCAATCAAGCTGGTGAACCAGTTGAGTTTATTTATCAAGGGGTGCGCTTTCATATTAACCAAGTGCTAACTACCTGGCTGCAAAGCAGCTCTTGGTGGCAGCAAATTGATTCTGATCAGATTAATGAGCAGGTGAGTAGGTATTGGCAGGTGGAGGCGGCGCCAATTGGCGCACTTACCACCTTTGAGATTGAGTTTAATCAAGGCGATAACTCTTGGCAGATTCGGCCAAGCTCAAGAGGAAAATAAAATGCTCAAATCATTTACCCATCTATCTGCCTGCTCTAACTACTCCTTTAAGTATGGGGTTAATCATCCAGATCAACTGGTGGCAAGGGCTGCCCAATTAAATATGAACACCCTGGCATTAACTGATGTTGATAATTTAGCTGGGGCGATTAGATTTGCCCAAAGCTGTGAAACATATGGCATTACGCCAATTCTAGGAGTCAATATTGGCTTTATTCAAAAACAATCCCGGCTTACCTTACTTGCTAAAAGTGGCAAATTATCATCTCTTTATAGATTAATTACTGCAATTAATACCAACACCAGTGATGGGGTATTAACTGTTGAGTTGCTTGAAAAATTTAATCAATACTCATCTGATCTAATCGCACTCTTTGGTGTGCAATCACAGTTGATTAGCAATCTACTGGCTAGAAAGGAAGGGGCAGCTTTAAGTATCTATCAGCTAGCAAAGAGCCACTTTAATCAGGTAGTAATTGAGTGTGTTAGCCACTTAGAGCGGAGTGGAAACTTAAGATCAACCTCAAATGCTGCTAAATCACTCACCTTTGCCAATAAGCACCAGATACCAGCGGTAATTACTAATGCAGTTAGATTTTTAGATCGATCAGATGGCCCAGTTGCAGATCTGCTAGATGCCAGTAGAAAGTTATCGCTAATTAGTGATGCCAGTATTGAGCGCAGCAATGGTGAGGCTTACTTAAAAGATAGTAAGCAGATGTATGAATTAGCTGATCAAATATCACAGCAGGCGGGCCTTTCTGATGGGTATCAATTAATAAAAACCACCCTAGATATTGCCCAAAGCTGTGAATTAAAGCCAAGAGGTGAGATTGGCCTTGGTGGGGTGCACCTGCCGGAGCCAACATTATTTAACGCAAGTAACCAAGCGCAGTTACTGACGCAGCTTGAGCAAAAAGCAGCTGGTGCTATTACTTACTACTACCCAGCTGATTTAAAAAAAACTGCTAACGACCGGCTTGCCCAAGAGATAAACACAATTGGCCAATTAGGTTTTACCTCCTACTTTCTAACAGTTGCAGGTGTTGTGGATGCAGCTAGATCACTTGGCATCAGAGTTGCAGCAAGGGGAAGCGCCGCCGGTTCCCTTACCTGTCACCTACTTGGTATCTCAGAGGTTGATCCAATCAGTAATGGTTTATTAATGGAGCGGTTTTGCTCACTGGAGCGAAATGAGTTACCAGATATTGATATTGATGTTGAGTCAGATCGAAGGTATGAAATCTATGACTTAATCTTTAAAAGATATGGCGAAAGTGATTGGGCAAAGGTTAATAATCAAAGTCGGTGCGCCACAGTTTCGATGGTGGAGCGATACCGCGCTCGCCATGCAATTAGAGATGCCGGAAACGCATTAGGGGCAGATCGAACCCAGATTGATCTACTGGCAAAATCTATGCCACATGTCAGTGCTAGAAATATTGGCAATGCAATAAATCAATTACCAGAGTTAAGAAGATTAGATCTTTCCTCCCCATTAATTAAGGCAACTATTAACTTAGCAATGCGGCTAGATAAGCTGCCTCGTCATCTATCGATGCATCCATGCGCAGTAGTGATTTCAGATAACAGATTGTTAGATTTTTCACCTGTCTCAATTAATCAAAGTAATTACCCGATGCTCTCCTTTGATAAGGATGATGTGGAATCACTTGGCTTTTTAAAGCTAGATGTATTGGGGGTTCGAATGCAATCTGCCATTGCTTACACAATCAAAGAGATAAGCCAGAGTGAGGATGAGAGCTTAGATATAAATAAAATCGCCTTAGATGACAAGCTAACCTTTGATTTAATCAAATCAACTAGAACCTTAGGTTTATTTCAGGTGGAAAGCCCAGGACAGCGGGAGTTAGTTGGCAAGTTAGTTCCTGATCAATTTAATGATTTAGTAATTGGCATCTCACTCTTTCGGCCAGGTCCAATTAAATCTGAGATGATCACACCCTTTTTAAATGCTAGAACTGGCGCGGTAAGTGCCAATTTAATTCATGATGATTTAGCACCAATTCTGGCGCAAACCAAAGGGGTAGTGGTCTTTCATGAGCAGGTAATTGAAATAATCTCCAAGATGACTGGCGCCACCTTCGGCGCAGCAGATCAGATGCGTCGAAACATGGGCAGTAAAGAGGGCGCCCAAGAGGTTTGTGATTGGTTTTATCAAAGAGCAGCAAAACGTGGTTATGCAAAATCAGTTGTTGATTACACCTGGCAGATCCTGCGAGATTTTGCCTCCTTTGGATTTTGTAAAGCCCATGCATCTGCCTTTGCAATGACCACATATCAATCTGCTTATTTAAAAACCCATCACACCGCAGCTTTCTTAGCAGCAGTTTTAACTCATGAACCAGGGATGTATCCAAAGCGATTAATAATTGATGAGGCAAGGCAGTGGGGGATTGAAATCTTGCCGGTAGATATAAATAAATCAGCTGCCGGTTATAAAGTAGAGAAGGTGGTGAGTGAAAAAGATAAGTACCTCTATACCGCACCAAATACAAAAAGCAGCGGTGCTAAATTAACTCTGCCAGATGCTAGCGGTTATGGAATCAGAGTATCCCTGGCAGATATTGCTGGGATATCTGCCTCTGAGATTAAATCAATTATTGAAAACCGCCCCTATACAGATCTAGCTGATTTCACCTATCGCTCAGGTGCTCATTGGCCAACTACCCAAATTTTGGTTGAGATCGGCGCCTTTGATCTACTTCATGGAATTACAAAGGGAAGCAAATTAAATCGGCGAGATCTCTATGTTCACCTATCTGAGTTAAAACAATTAAATGCTGGCAAAGCAGCAAATGGTCAATTATCCCTTGCCTTATCCCCAGGTGAGATAGATAGTTTGGGACTTCCAGATATTACAAAAAGTGAGCAGATTGGTAGTGAATTACAAAACCTAGGTCTTGATATCACTGAGCACCTACTTAAACAATACGCACCGTTTTTAGATGCACTTAATGTTTGTAAATCAAGTGATCTAATTAAAGTTAGATCAAATCAAGAGGTATTAGTAGTTGGAGCAAAGGTTGCACTGCAATCACCCCCAATTAGAAGTGGTAAACGAGTCTTGTTTTTAACCTTAGATGATGGCTTTGGTTGTAGTGATCTAACTTTTTTTGAAGATGCTCAACAAAGTTATGCCCACATCATTAAGGGAAATAATTTGATTGTGGCAAAGGGTGTGGTTAGAAGAACTGGAGCAAGGGGAGTATCAATTAGAGCATTAGCTGCCTGGAGTTTGGATGAGTTATATGAAAAATGGGTATCTGAACAAAATCTTATTGCCCAACCTGAATTGATGAATCAAACTGTTCTTCAATAGTGAAATCAGTTGACTCTAAACAGTACTCAACGCCCTCGACAATCAACTGTCGCAAATTGGCAAGTGAATCAGACCAGGCCACCCAGTTAGTTAAATCTTTTGAAGTTGCCTGCCAGCTATTTCCATCATTTTCGATCAATACTTGAATTTTCACCTAATAACCTCCCTGGCCATAGCTTCTGTTAATCCAACCCTCTTAATTAGTAAATCTCTTATATATCTTCCTGAGACTTCATATGAATCGTGGTAGCTAACTCTTATATCTGGGTAGTTCTTACTTTTTAAAGTTCGATGCGATCCCCTCTGTCTTACGATTTTATAACAAAGTGGAGATCGGCACAAGCATTTAAGCATCTCTTTTGTCTTCATACTTGGAAATTGGTTCATTCACCAATTCTTTAGTTTTCTTGTTAATCAATGCTTATATTATCCACAAACAAAAATACTTAGAGTAATTAAAAATATTAATTAAAATACTAAAAGTAGTTAATTCAATCTTGCATAGGTAGTGCTCAAGTAGCTAGCGGTAATTACCCAGAGTTGATATGGAATTACTGCAAAAAATAATGGAATTGAAGCTTGATAGATAAAGTAAAGCATTGGCAGGGTTAATAGTGCTACAAAGCAAAGTGCGATTGAGGCAGCATATAAATTATGTGGTCGATAAAACTGAAAAGCCCAGGTGAGTGCGCAAGCAACAGAGAGAGCAAAGATAGAAAGGTAAATAATGGCATTTGTAGTACTTAATTTATTTGCCACATATACAGCAGCAAAACCTAAAATAGCAAAGTTATATGGCCAGATAATGCCAAAGATGAAATCAGGTGGCTGCCAACTTGGTTGATTTAATGAGCGATACCAGCCATCACGGGTGTTTACCCAAAGCCCAGAACCAACTACATAGACAAATACAAGACCAATACCAATTACTGAAAGCATTGATTTCATAGTGGTTAGATTAGCCCCTTATCTAATCCAGCAAGTACTGCTTGTGCTCGTTTTCTCACCTCAGGCATATCCTTTAATCTTTTAATTCCAAATAACTGCTGCGCCATCCGATGATTTCCCACAAACTCTTCATGGTTTCTATCTAGGAAATCCCAGTACAAAGTAGTAAATGGGCAGGCATTTTCCCCCGTTCGAAGCTTTGGGTCATAAATGCAACCTTTGCAGTAATTACTCATCTTTGAAATATAAGCACCTCCTGCTGCATATGGTTTTGTCATCATCACCCCGTTATCAGCATGCACACCCATACCAATTACATTTGGCACCATCACCCAATCACTTGCATCAAGAAATACCCGGCGCATCCACTGCAGAAATTGTTGTGGATTAGTTCCAGTAATTAAGGCAAGATTACTTAGCAACATCAGCCGGGGGATATGGTGCACCCAAGCGCGTTCATTAATATCGGTAACAGTTTGCTTAATGCAATTCATTTTGGTCTTATCTGGATCGGTAAATAAAGGCAGAAGTTCACGTTTTGCCTTTAGATGATTTAGCTCTTTGTAATCCTCACCTAAGTGCCAATACATACCGTTGACGTACTCACGCCAGCCAATAATCTGCCTAATAAAGCCCTCAGCAGAGGCGATTGGAATATCACCTTTTTCAAATCTTTTAACCGCAGCATCCACCACCTCAGATGGATGAAGCAGACCATTATTAATATATGGGCTGAGCAAGGAGTGATGCAGCGCCCAATTATCACTAGTCATTGCATCTTCATATGGACCAAAAAGTGCGAAGTGTTTATCTAGAAAGTTTTTTAATACTTTTCTAGCACCATCTCTAGTAGTTGCCCAGGTTGTTACCGGCTTAATTCCTAGCTCTGCAGCAATTCTTTGATCAATCTCATCTGCTTTATGTTCAAGATATGGTGGAAATTTATATCCTTTTGGAAGGCTGGAGCGGTTTTCCTTATCAAAGTTCCAAGCCCCGCCAACTGGTTTGCCCTTCTCAACTAAAATATTTAATCTTATTCGCTGATTTCGATAAAAAGACTCCATTAAGTAACTCTTTTGTGATGAGGCCCATTGGGCAAATAAATCTGGTGGGGTTAAAAAGAAATCATTTTCAATAAATTTAACACCAAACTCAGCCAGTGATTTCTTTAATCTAAAGGAGGAGGGAGTGGCTGAAATTATAGGAAGTTTTGGATATTTCTTTAAGACCTCTTTTAAGCCATCAACTGTGGTGGCACTTTTTTGATATATCACTGTATAGCCATCTGCTTGTAATGATTTAACAAAGTGGGCTGCGCTAGATAGTAAAAAGTAGAGCCGCACCTTATTCCAATGATCACCCGTTACCATTCGGGCGCTTTCAACTAAAACAATTAAATCATCCTTTGGATTACTATCCTTTAGCGCGCCATACTTGGTATTTAGTTGATCATGGCTTACATAAATTATGCGCTTCATTTGCCACCACATCTTTTAGAGCAGTACTTAACATTCTCCCAATTTTTGGCCCACTTTTTGCGCCACTCAAACTCCAATTTGCAGGTATGACAAACCTTTGGCTGGAAACCATTTTTCACCTTTGCCCGCATAGGGCAATGGTAGAAGGGGCTTACTTTCTAGTCAGATTAACTAGATATGAGATTGCAAACAAAAAGCCGATTGCAGCGTATACAGCTGTGAAAATGGTTATCTTTGCTGGGATCAACAAGGTTAAAACACCAAGGGATGCGGCTGAAAATATCATCACCAGAGCCACATATCTAAGCCCGAGGGCGTTGTTACTTAACTTAGAGTTTTGCCACATATTGCCAGCTAGGGCAATTAAAGTAATTGCAATCATTCGCATTGACCAAACCATCTGATCATTACTTTCTAGATTAAGTAGATCTAAGAAAAGCTTAGGTGCGATAAGTAAAAATACTGCCGAGGCACCAAAAACAGCGCTTCCTGCCTTTAGGGTTTGTTTTACACCGTGCTGATACATACTAGAAGGCTAGGGCTTGGCTTTACTATCTGCAATAGAGATTTTTGAACAATTAAAAAACCTAGGGCGTGTGGAAGGGATTCACGCCCTAGGTTATTTTTAAGGATTACCCCCTAGGAAAGAGTAATCTTTTTTAGGGCTTGATTTAAATCTGCCCTAAATTTATTTTTAGTAGATACTGCTCCAATCATTGACCTTCATTACATACCACTGACCACCTTCAATTGCATTTGCAATATCAGCTGGTGCTGGCACCAAATCAGGACGTGATTTAGCAGGAGTTGCGTGGATCTGAGCCACCATCATGTAGTACTTAGCTTTATCACTCTTACCAGTTCGAAGGTATGAAGTAACATCAACAATTCCACTTGACTCTTCATCTTGAGTGATAAAGGTTGTTGTGTTTGCTGAGTTGAAGTAAGTATCTTTAAATTTCGCAATAGTTGCTAATTTGCCATCTGAGATACGGTATGAAACAACTCTGGCAAGCAGAGCATTATTACCTGGATCTTCTTGGATCAAGACATTTCCAGCATCATCGACCACGATGTTATCTGGCTTTGATAGGTAAGGTGCTTCTGAGCCATCTAGCAACATTGTTAGGGTTCCACCCTTAGTTGGATTGTTTACATCCACAAATCGCAATCTCCAAAGTGCTCCGCCATCGCGGGATACGGTTGGAGTTGCAGGATTTGGCGCAGTCGCCTTTGGATCCTTATTTGATTCAGTAGTTACAAAGTAGTAATCATTTGGCTTCTTTGGATCAAAATGACCATCCTCAACTCGAGCTAGGGTCATTCCCAACTCACGAGCCTTATCATTTTGTAATTTACCATTTTGCTTGTAATCAATCACCTTAAATGAGGCTGGTGCTTCTACTCCCTTTGCATACTTTGCGCGGAAGGCGTTGTCATTTAATACATCTGATGCCATTACATAAAGCTTGCCGTTTGTAAGACCTGCTTTTTCATACCACTCACCAGTTTTTGTCTTGGTGCCGGCATACATAAATAATTGGCTATCAGTTGCTGCGCCATCCTCATTACCCATTACTACTGTGGCATTTGAGGTAGTTGGTGCGTTAACAAAGGTTTCCCAAGCAGCTAAACCAAAGCCTGGAACTTGAACAAACTCACCATCTTGATTTCCAGCAAAGCCGCGGGATTCATCTCCGCCTTCTTCACCAGTTAGATAGACCGCACCTTTGTAGCCAAGACCTGTCTTCTTGTTATAGAACTCACCAGCATCTGCCAAAGTTGAAGAACAGAAACGATTGATCAAATATGAGTGAGCACTTGATCCATATTGATCAACTAGTGCCGCACCAGCTGGAGCAGTTGGTACTACGCCAAAACTACCGGTTTGGTAGTCATACCACTCAACCCACTCCATAAAATCTTTACCAGCCACAATCGCTTTTTTCTTTAGGTCATAATGCATTTCACTGACATATGAACCAGTTGTCATACCGGCAGTTGAAGCACGAGCTGCTGCAATTGGATTTGCATTGCTCCACTCATGGTTGGTTACGACCCGTAGTTTTCCATTAACAGGAATTACACCCATACCATCTGGAATACCACCGATTAAATATCCACCAATTGAATCACCAGCGGTTGCAAATGGATCCAGGCTAACTCCTGCAGCTACTGGCTCCATGTAGGTAATACCTGCAGCAGCATTAGCTGGCAGGATTGATGAGAATAATGAGATTGTTGAGATGAAAAGTACCGCTTTGAATTTTGCTTTTTTGTAGCTCTTAATTTTAAACACCTTTTCTACTAGTTTTACTAAGTTGATACCTGATTTACGACAGGTAAATCACTTTACCTGTGGGGAATTGGTGGTAGTTAACTCATGACAGGTGAACTGCCTGCGCATTGGCGGTATCAAAGAGATAGAATCTAGGTGAAGAGTACAAACTCGCTGATAAATAGTAGGCTTTAGGTGAGTTCTCAATCTAAAGCGGGGCGGGTAATGAAGTTCTTAGTAGTTGGCTCAACTGGGTTAATCGGTTCATATGTGGCAAAAACTTTAAGCAAACACGGCACCGTAATTGGCGTCTCTAGGACCACTCAAATCTCAGTTGATGTGAAAGATCCTGCCTCAATAAAGGCGATGTATGAAAAGGTGGGCAAGGTTGATGCGGTGGCCTCTTGTATTGGCAAGGTGGTCTACAAACCAATTACCGAGATCTCCTATGAGGATTACCTACTTAGTTTTAAAGATAAAGCATTAGGACAAGTTGAGTTGGTAAGAGCAGGTATTAATTACCTAAATGATGGTGGCTCTTTCACCCTTATGACTGGAGTCTTAGCCAGAGATCCAATCCCCACCGCCTCTGCTGCGGCCTTGGCAAATGGCGCGATTGAATCCTTCACCTTAGCTGCCGCTATTGATCTGCCAAGGGGATTACGGATTAATACCGTAAGCCCAAATGTATTAATAGAGGCAACAAGTTATCACGCAAAGTTTGCTGGTTATCACCAGGTGAGCGCGCAATCTGTGGCGGACGCGTATGTGAAATCTATCTTAGGAAAGCAAACAGGTCAGATCTATAAGTTAGATTGATTTTTCTTTAACTCCAGCGCTGACCATATCGCAAAGTAATTTCCCGTCTACTTTCCAATCATTGGGGAGTGCAATAGTTTTTTTAGTAACCCGGTACTCCTTAAAGTGGGGGGCAAATTTCTTTAGTACCTTTTCACTCCAAGGTGCGATCGATATATGATTTTTAGAGGTAGAAACTCCAAATACATACTTATCCCCACTTTTAAGCATTGGTTGATTCCAAGCGATTACCAACGTTAACTTAGGGTGTTTTTTCTTAATCGCAGCAAAGATTGCCTTCACTAATTTGGCCTGCTTTGGATCTAAGGATTTGTAGTAATCAGAAACTGAGGAAAATCTAGCAGCAGATTTAGAGCCTCTGGAGTACATAACTAAAGCATTTGCATGGGCTTGGGAAAAGCCGTAATTCTCCTTTAAGTGGGCGATCTGCTCTGGGTATTTCTTACCCGCTAGTTTTTTCATCACCGCATGCCAGTAACTCATCTTCTCCCCATACCGTTTTTCAATTAACGGAAAGTAAGAGGTGCGGTCAGTATTTGTAATTGCCATTATTTTTTAGCTAAATACTCTTCTAACCCCAAGATCAACCGATCAACATCATCCTTAGTTGAGTAAGGAGCAAGCCCTGCTCGCAGCGCCCCAGTATCACCTAAGCCCAAAGCACGTGAGACCTCTAGGGCATAAAAATTAGCAGCAGGCAGATTTACTTTTTTGCTGGCCATAAATTTATATAGATCTGCTGCAACTACACCTTTAAAATTAAAGTAGGCGGTTGGGGTGTGATGCTTTGCCTTTGAGTAGATAGTAACTCCAGGCAGCTTTGCTAGACCATTGAGCATGTAAACAAAGAGTGATTGCTCATACTCCTCAAGTGCGGTAAGTGATTTCACTATTCGCTCACGTCTGGTGCCAACTGCTTGATCATCAAGTGCTGCGACATAATCTATTGCTGCGCTGACTCCTGCCATTAACTCATATGGCAAGGTGCCAAACTCAAACCGAGCCGGCACCACCATGGTGGAGGGCAGCAGCTTGTCATTACTTAATGTTTCCAGCAGTGCTGGATCTGCTACAAAAGATGCGCAATGTGGTCCTAAGATTTTATAAGAGGAGAAACCATAAAAGTCTGCTGGCATATTTTTAAAATCAATTACCGCGTGTGGTGTTAGGTGAACACCATCTACTAAAAACATTGAGCCATTTGCTTTAACCGCTTTGCCAATTGCCTTGATATCAGGCTTAGTGCCAAGTGTGTTTGAGGCCCCTGTGACCGCCACAAACTTTGTCTTCGGTGTTAAAAGATCGGTAACGGATGATGTATCAAGCTCTGATGTTTGGGTATTCACCTTTGCCCATTTAACTGTTGCACCTTTGGCTTCAGCTGCCTGCACCCAGGGCCTGATATTTGAATCATGATCTAATTGCGAGATGATAATTTCATCCCCGACCCCCCAACTCTTAGCTAAAGTTCTGGAGAAGTCATAGGTTAATTGAGTCCAACTTCTGCCATAGACCACACCCTTGGGATCACAATTTAATAAATCTGCAACCGCGCTGCGATACTCAACTACATAACTTTCTGCATTTTTTTCAGATTCAGTGGTAACTCCTTGATTAGATAATGGCTCGGTAATCGCTTTGGCAATCGCATCTCCAACAACTTTAGGTGTTTGGGTGCCACCAGGGCCATCAAAGTAGGCAAGACCGGTATTAAGTGAGGGAAAATCTTTTCGAATTCGCTCAACCTGATATGCCATGGCTAAATCCTAGAGTAAATATCTAATTTACCCACACCAGTTTTTAAGAAATCTATGGTTAAATCCCAAGATGAAGCTTGGGGCAAGGATGGTACTTACACCAGTAATTACCACTGCGCTGCTTATGCAACCACAAACCGCTTACGCCCACCAGCCAGTTGATTTGGGATTAAAAAATATTACCGCTGACCAAGGACCAATTTTAGCCGATGGCACTGTCTCCTTCGCAATCAGAGCAAATTTTACTAAAGCTAATCAAACCAGAGGCTTTAGAGCAGTATTGAAATCATCTGAGCTTCTTAATTTTGAGTATCTTATTGTTGATAGAGCGCCTGAGAATAAATATGCAATGAGTAAATTACCCACCGCCACAATTACCTATCCATCAGGTAAGCAGGTGGTGGTGAAGCTAAATGAACGAAGTAATTTCTTTGAGCGCTACTCTGGGACCAATTACCTATACCTTGGCAGATTTTCTGAAACCGCCGAGGCTGGCATCTATAAAATAAGTATTAAATCAAAGAGTGCTGCCAAGATAACGGTGGCAATTGGTCAACAAGAGATTAGAGGTCAGGTGCTGCCCGCCGCTACCTGCCCAATCAGCAGAGCGGCCGGGGATATAACTCTTGGTGAAGCTGCCACCTTGGTAGGGATGAGTAAGAGTGCAGGATTAGAGTGCGCAACTAAGTTGAATTGGCAGTTTAGAGTTGGCGCCGAGGATGATCAGCAGTTCGCCTTAACTAAGGATTATCGATTGGATCGGGTAACAGTTACTATTAAAAATAACTTAATTACCCAAGCTACCCCTGGTTAGGTATTTATAGCCTCACTCGCCTCAATAACAGAGGCAGCTACTACACCTAACTCCAGCTGTTCAATCTCTAGTTTGTATAACAAAAGATAATTACCTCTTGAATCAACTACCTCAACGCCTTGGCTCACACCAGATGATGTGATCTTGCAATTTGTAAAGGTAAAACCTTGGTTATTAATTAACATTTGATACTGAGCTGCGATTATCGCGGTGAATTGTTCTAGTTTGATTGAGTTTTGAAATGATTGCGCTGCGTAGGTATAAGCCTTTGACCAATCTTCGGCGGAGATCGCATTGATCTGCCCAGTTATGTGTTTTTCAACCGCCACCTGCTGCGTATCACTGCAATCACCTGCAGATAAGGACTCAAACGGTGATGGGCTGCTGCAACTTGTAAGCAGCGCTGATGCCAATACAAGTTTGATACCGAGCCCTTGCCTGGTGAGGGATTTCATCAGATAAGTGTAATTAACCTTTGATCACTCGGTGAGTTTGCAGGTGAAATAAAGCTGGCGCAGATTAAAATATAGATATGAAAAAGGACACAACGCCAAAAGATCAACAGGTTGAAACCTCCATTTTGCCGATCAAATATGTTGATCTAATTGAGGATGTATTTCACGCAGTACTGGCCCTGGCTTTACTGGGAATTGGCATTGGCGCTTTTATCTTTAGTATCAAGCGTTTATTTGAAACAGATCCCTTTTTCCCAAATGGCATGATTCAAGGTGTTAATGACATCCTATTTATTGTAATTATTTTAGAGATCCTACGCACAGTAATATCTAGATTTACCGATGGTGTTTACCAACTAGATAAGTTTTTAATTATCGGTGTGATCGCAGCGGTGCGACATATTCTCACCGTGGGTGCATCCTTAACACTTGAGTCAGGAAAGAGTGATGAGGCGTTTAGAAGAGCGATTTATGAGATGGGGCTTAACGCCGGCATCGTGGTGGCCTTAGTCTTTGCCTTCTTCTTATCTAAATCAGCACTTCGCAATAAGCGGTAGGAGATCTAGCTTTCAAAGTCACCGCCCCGGCCAGTTAGCCTGGGGCGATTTCTTTTTTTGTTTGATTCGTATTTAAAGATAAAGGTCAGCACAATAACTGTAAATGCAACAATTATTACTAACCCAATCTCCATAAATTAACCTAGGACCGCCCAAACTGTAAGAGCAAATACTGCAAGTCCTGATCCAACAATTGCGATTGCAGAAAGGGATAGCAATCCTCGTGAGGATGAAATCTTCTTTCCTAGCGCACTCTTGCTGCCAACCTTTGATAGATCCTCAAGCAAAGCCTCACCCTCACGCACTGCTGCGTATTGGGAGATGATTGCCAAAATACCTGTTACAGCGGTAACACCGAGGACAAAATACTTTGTGCCATCTGATGCCATTGCAAACTTATCAAATCCGGCTAAAACAAAAACTGCAATCAGCACAAATGATGGGGCAATTTGCGCCATGATGATTTGGGAGCGCTTGGCGTTCCACAGTTCGATTAGGTCCTTCTCGTTCATATTTTCTCCAATTTCTAGCAGGCAGTATTTGCCTGCTATTGATGGTGAATATACACCGACCTACCTAAGATATTGAATAAGTGCTCAAAAAGTGAGTGGATTTAAGGGTGTTCCCCACATAAAGGATCTAAAAATCCAAATTTATCCACCACAAATCACCTCTGGTAAAAAACGCATAGTGCTTAAGGCAGAAAGTAGAAAGCACTAAGTGTTCACCATGCAGTCCAAGTGCGTACATCAGTATTTTCCGTAATCGACACCTTTCTAATCTTGACTGCGCTTCTACTCAAGGGAGCTTAAACTATGCGCAGATTCAAATCTTTATCAATTACTACAATCTTACTGACCTCGCAATTACTAGCAATTAGCTATTTATCACCGGCAAATGCAGCTGAACCCCGCACACCTGTAACACTGACGTTGCTGCACAATAATGATGGTGAGTCATCTTTACTCGCAGATTCGATCTATAAATCCAAAGCGGGAGATCTTGCTGCAGGTGGCGCAGCAGCCTTTGCTGCAGTATTTGACCGTGAGATCCAAGATGCCAGAGCGAATCAAAATGCTGTTCTTTCAGTTTATGCCGGTGATTCTTTTCTACCGAGCAAGAACATCATTTGCTCAGAGCCAGCGATTCCAACCTCATCAAAAGAGGTTTTGGATGCAGTAGCACAGGCAAAGATGCCTTACGACGCACATATTTTGGGAAATCATGAATTTGATTATGGCACCGGCTTCCTGGCTCGTTATATAAAGGCCTTTGGCAGTGCGGGCAAAGTAAGTCATCCTTTTTTAAGTGGAAATTTAGATTTTAAAGCAAATTCTGATCTCAAAGGCTTAATGGGTAAGACCACCCTAACCAAGGGATCAGTTGCTAAAGGTAAGGTGCTTGGCAGCTCTTATGTTCATATTGACCCAGTAACTAAACACAAATTTGGTGTTGTTACTGCCGTGACTTGGACTTTGCGCACTATTTCATCACCAGGAACAGTCAAGTTAACCTCATCTGATTTAGCATCAACTGCTAAAGCTGTGCAGAAACAAATTGATGCTCTGCAAAAAAGTGGCATAAATAAGATTATTCTCGTAAGCCATCTACAAGATGTCTCAAATGATAAGGCTCTAGTTGCGCTGTTAAAAGGCGTAGATGTGGCGGTCGCCGGAGGTGGCGATGAGTTATTGCAAAACTCTGCAATTGAGGATTCACAGGAGCTGATCCCTGGTGAGTCAACACCAGTTGGTGAGTACCCAACCGCCTTGGTAGATGTTCGCGGTGATGAGGTACCTCTTGTTACCACTAGTGGTAATTATAAATACCTAGGCCGAGTTGATTTAAACTTTGATGCAAAAGGTAATCTAGAGGCGATAAACCCTTTAACCTCCTACCCTCGCAGAGTTGTACCAGTGAGTGCAATTGCAACAGCAGCTGGTGTTGCAGATGCAGTTACCCCAAGTGCCTCAATTATTAGCTTAGTTGAAACCCCACTTAAATCCTGTCTTGCCGGTTTTACTGCCCCAATAGCATCAAGTGATGTGGTCTTTAATACCGATCGTGGCAGCGCAACTGTATTGGGAGTTAGAACTGCAGAGACAAATGGCGGCAATTTAGTCGCTGATGCCTTTGCCTACAGTTATAACCAACGGTTTGATAAGGCAGGTCTTCCAAAACCAGCAACTGATAAGCCATTAGTTGCGATCCAAAATGGTGGTGGTATTAGACAAAATCCTGCAATTGCATTACCAATTGATGCAAAAGTTGGCGTAATATCTAGAGGAAACACCTTTGATCTATTGCCATTTGATAACGTCTTGGTTGCAGTTACTGATGTAACACCAGGACAAATGAAATCTATTTTTGAAAGATCTTGCTCAATTTCCACTTCAGGTGGCGGGCAGTTCCTACAAACTTCAGGTCTGAAAGTAGTTTGCCTACGTGCTGGTTTAGTACAAGTCGTTTCAAATCCAGCTGCAGGTGCTAACTCTGGTGAGATTACAACCGAGGGAGCTAGAGTTAAATCTATAACTCTTTCCGATGGGCGTGCGTTAGTTAAAGATGGCGCAGTGGTTGCAGGGGCTCCTTCAGTAACAATTGTTACCAATAACTTCACAGCAGGTGGTGGAGATAATTACCCAACATTAGCTGGGCTAAAGAAGTTTGCCTTTGGTATCTCTTATGAGGCATCTTTATTTGAGTACATCAGCAGTTTTCCAAAAAACTCAGCTGGTCTACCAACAATCCCAGCAACTGATGTTAGGTATAAAAACTTAACTGGTGAGGCTCGCTTCATCTGGGAGTAAGTAATGCTGCATTAAGCAGATTCTCAGACAGTGCCGGCATATTTGTCGGCACTGTCACATTTAATCTATAAAGCTACCCACTTTTCCTGGCGGTAGGCTGTAACAATGTTTAAACCTTTGGCCGTAAAACAGTTACGCCCCAATATACGTTGGTTTTTGCTGCCCTTACTAATCACACTTTTATTTCCTGCAACCCAGCCAGTTAGCAGCTGGGCACAAAATGATGCTCCAAAAATAAGTATCACCACCATTGAAACACCAGTACTGCAGATTCTTGGGCCAAATGGTGAGAGGGGAGCAGCCATTGCCAAATTATCAGATACTAAATTACTAGTCGGTGGTGGCGCCGATGGTTCAAAACTTTTTCTTTATGATCTTTTGTCAAAGCAGGAGCAGTTAATCGGGCGGGTAATTCCTGTTAATGAGCGGATGAATGATTCAAGATTTTCAATCATAGATATTGCTGTTTTATCTGAAGTTAAATCAAAGGCAACTTTGCTAATTTCATATCCGATATATCGGAAAAGTAGTAAGTGTGTAGTGGTTAACCTGGCAGCCTATGAATTAACTTTGAGTGATAAACCCACGTTAAGTAAGATTAAAAACTGGTTTACCTCAAAGCCATGTGTGCCAATCTCAGCAGTTCATCATGCAGCGGGGCGGCTTGAGGTAATAGATAAGCAAAGTGCATATTTAACAATTGGTGACCTTGGGTACTCAAAAATAGGTAATAGATCAGTTCGCGGTGATCTGGGAAGTGTGTTTAAGGTAAGTGGTAGTGGCGTTGAAAAGATCTCATCTGGGCATCGAAACCAACAAGGAATTGTGTTAATTGGTTCAGATCTTTACACCGCAGAGCATGGACCTCGGGGTGGGGATGAATTAAATCTAATTAAAAAAGGTATTGATTATGGTTGGCCATTTGTCACATTTGGTCAGGCTTACTCAAATGGTGATTATGTAAAGCCAACAAAGCCAGGAACTCATGATGGGTATCAACCACCTTTACATTATTGGGTGCCCTCAGTTGCGCCAACTGAGTTAGTGCAACTACCGGAAAACTCTTCGTGGGCGGAGTGGTCATCACAATTAGTTATGGCAACACTAAAAGAGGAGGCCTTAATATTTATTCAACTAACCTCAAAAAGCACAGTAGGTGAGGTGGTAAAAGTTGATGTGGGTGAGCGAGTTAGAGATTTAGAGGTTTTATCTGATGGCAGATTAGTTGCCACAACTGATAGCGGCAAGCTGTTATTAATCAGTAAAGCAGTTAATTAAGGCCTAAGCAGGTGGTATTAAAGTATTTGCAAAGATCTGCCAAGAAAGAGCTGATTTTGCCACCAGTGACAAGGTGATATAGGTGGCCTCACCCAGAAGGTAATTACTCCACTTACCAACTTTTTTGTACTGCAGAAATTGCACAAGTGCAAATGAGTTAAAGAACAAAAATATTGTCAGCACAATTACATATACAAATGCAGGTGCCTTAGTCTCACCAGCACCTCCTATGCCAAATACATAAAAGCAAAGTGCTAGCCAAGGGATGATTCCGGTAATACAACCAAAGATATATGGCAGCCAGCCGCCATTTCCTGGGCTCTCATACTTCTCCTGCAACCAACCAAATAAGATCATTGATGCATTTACACCAAAGATCGAGATGATTGCAGTGATATCTGCAACACCTGTCACCTGAGCAATTAAAACAATCATTACCGATGAGCTAATTGAGTACTCAACCCAGCGGAAGTAATTGCGCTGGGCGAGTAGGCCGGCAGAGTAACGGGGGAAAAACTTTGGTGATGCCACAATAAAGTGGGCAACGGAGGATAAACCTAAAAAGATTGCAACAGTTAGACCAATTGGAGTTTCAAATAAAGTTACCGGCGGAGCATAAGTTGTGCCTGGTGGGCCAGACATATAGGTAGCAGTTATTGGTAGTGAAAAGTCACTGCTTAGGGCTAGAACCGCTGCCATTTGGGCTAGATGAAGAACTCCTGCGTAGATATTGGTTTTGCGTAATCTTTCAACTGTTAATGGTTTACTCATAGTAAGAGCATACCGATACCAAAGGTGAAATTGCCGCTACTGCAGGTATTTTTCTAGCCAAAGATTGAGTGTGGATAACCAATTCTCCAGCTGATCTACTTTATTAACCTAAGTATTTCCTTTAAGTAAATCTAAAAAGATTGGTAGTTAGGGTCATTGACAGATAATTTTGTGGCGCATAATATAGCCCCTAACCAGGTTAGATTTACCCAATCAGCCAGGAAACATCGGATTGGCAGGGCTCGGGCACTTTTTGTGTTGGAGCATTACCTACCGATTCCGGTGTTGGATGGTGAAAGATCTGATCAAAGTTTTCGCTGGATTGGCAAAGATGACCGAGGCATTGAGATTGAAATTATTGCGGTGACAACACCACAATATTTATTGGTGATTCATGTTATGCCTTACCGATATAGGAGGAAGTGATGGCTAGAAGTACTAAGTATCACTTGGGTAAGGATGTAAATCTTAAGAAAGAGATTGTCAGAGATCTTTCTGGCCGTAGGATTACTGATCGACGAGTAAAGCAGATTGTTAAAGAGGTAAGACAGAAAACAGCTGGCAGACCTTCATTAACCAAGCCAAATGTAATTTCACCAGAGGTTAAGGCTCGGGTACCAATCCAATTAAAGAGAGCATTAGATCGCAAAGCAGTTCAAAGCGGCAAAAGCCCATCGCAGCTTATTAGAGCAGCGCTAGAGAGGTATTTACTTTGATTAAGAAATTACTACAACTCTCACTCGGTGCCTTCCTCACCTCAGCTGGCACCTCCCACCTTGGCTCAAACCGAAAAGAGTTCCTAGCCCAAGTACCCACCTGGTTACCCCTAAATGCAGATTTTGTAGTTATCGCCTCTGGTTTAGTGGAGATAGCACTTGGTATCTCATTAATTACCACCACATTTATTTTTACCAAATATCGCAGGCAGGTCGGTATTACGGTTGCAGTATTTTTCATCCTAATCTTTCCAGGCAATATCAATCAGTATCTAAATCAAATTGATGCCTTTGGCTTAGATACTGATCAAAAGCGGCTAATACGTTTATTTTTCCAACCTCTCTTGGTGCTTTGGGCGTTATGGAGCATGAATGTTATTAGGCTCACTAAAAAATTGAATAAGAGCTAATTTCCTCTCAGTAAGTAATGGTATTTTTACTCTTATGAAAATAAGCAAAAAGAGCGCTGGGATATTAGCCGCAGTTCTAGTAATTACCTCTGGCTTTTTTGCGTACGCGCTGCTCAAGCCAAATGATTCTATGCAGATGGGGGCAATGGATCATTCAGGGATGGGTCATGGCAGCTCTGCCACAGTTACTGAAGGTAAAAATCTCTCCGCTGATGATGCAATGTTTTTGCAGATGATGATTCCACATCATGCCCAAGCAGTAGTTATCTCTGAGTACGCAGTAACCAACTCTAAAAATGAGCAGATACTAAAGATTGCAAAACAAATAAAATCAGATCAAGCAGGTGAGATCACACAGATGAAAAAGTGGCTAACAGATGATGGCCTAGGCACAGCTGCTGGCCACTCGATGGCGGGCATGTCTGGCATGTTAAGTGAGGCCCAACTTAATACCTTAAAAACTAGTAAAGGCGCTGGCTTTGATGAGTTATTTTTAAACAACATGATTGAGCATCACCAAGGGGCGCTACAAATGGTTGGGATGATTGAAAATAGTAAAGTGGCAGCCCTTCGTGATTTTGCCAGAGCAATTTCCACAGCCCAGCAAGCTGAGATTGATCAAATGCAGAAACTTTTAGGTAATTAACAACCTTAATTTTTCACTCATTTGCGCAACACTTAACTTATCAGCCTCTTTAAAGCTGCTACTACAAACAACGCAACGTAACTGCCACTGCCACCAAGAGGTATCGTCATAACCTAATTTGTAGGTGGTAACAAAAACCTTTGCCGGCAAGATCCTGCAAAACTGACATCGCCTTGGGGTCATTAACTCATTTACTACCTGGGTTTCAGCTCGATACCCTCTGGCATATTTAAAGCCAACCCCATAAAGATCAACATCTAATAAAAAAGCACCTGGATTAATTGAGCCTTCAAATCTTGCCTCATCAATATCACTGTACGCATAAAAGCCGCACTCACACTGCGCAACTGGTGGCACATGCTCCTGATTAATACTGCACTTGGCAGATGAATCTGAGAGGTATGTGTCCCCAGTTAATCCAGTAAGGGTAGGAGTGCGCCCAGTAATTAAGGCCAACTTATATCCATGCATCTGCTCAACTGGCAGATCAAAGCCACTTTGGTAATTTAACTTATCAGTATGGTTATTATTTTTTAAAGCCGCCTTATCACCAACTCTGCCAATAATCAGAAATGCAATGATAAAGACTAGGGGTACTGCGCCCACAAATAAATACAAAGCGGTGATAACCACCTCTTGTGGAATAAGTGGATCCACTCGATCAGTAAAACCACCAAGTAGATAAGCAACTGCCAAGACAGCGATGGCAATTACTGGATAAATACGAATTAATCTGATCAACCGTTGCCGGTTTCGCACATAACTCATACCTGTAATTAAACACCTACTTTAAGCAGCAGGTGAGGTGATCTAGATCTACCTTTTCTACCTACCCCCGTTATTTACATAGGTAATATTAAGAAGTAAGATTTTTCTTATTCGAGTAAAGGAAAAATATGGCTGAGATTGGGCAACCAGATCGAGTGGTGCGCCGTGAGCGTGAGCCAGCAATCTCACCAGCCCTACCAGTACCCGCACCTGAGCCAGTTAAGTAATTCTTTTAATAAATCTAGATAACGCCCTGACCAACACTGATTGCCTATTTCCGGCAATCATTTTGTAGCCAAGTGCGCCAATTGGACCTAATACTCTAAGTAAAAAAGTGCTCACCTTATTACCACGTGCATTAAGTAAAAAAATTACCGCAGTAATCCCACCATATTTTTTATCACCAGATATGGCATAAACCTGCTTCTCACACTGCGCAATTGTTAAGCCAAATTTTGCAAGGGGTGCGCTTTGATAGGCGATAGCATCAAAGGTAAGTTTTTTGGAGAGCCAATTTATGGAGTTGATACACAACTGACAATTACCATCAAAGATTACGGTAATACCGCTCATATGTGGCTTATCTCATTACAAATCATAGTTAAATCCTAGCCTAGCCAAATTTATAAACTACAATTAGTAATCTGATTGAAGGGGAGATAGGTGAAAAACCTTACTGATTTTAAAAACTTTAATCTAAAGCAGTTTGATACCTTACTTATCAACTACCTAAGTAAGATCTCACTGCCAGTACTTAGAGTCTCACTGGGAATAGTTTTTATCTGGTTTGGCGCTCTTAAGCCCTTTGGTAACTCATCAGCTAATGATGTAATAACTAAAACTATTTACTGGTTTGATCCAGATATCTTTATTCCGATACTTGGCTACTGGGAGATGCTAATTGGGCTCTGCCTGCTCTACGCCCCATTGATTCGAATTGGACTTTTTTTGTTAGCGCTGCAAATGCCCGGCACCTTTCTGCCACTTATCCTGCGCCCTGAGATCTGCTTTGTTGAATTTCCATTTGTTCTCACCCTGGAGGGTCAGTACATCATCAAAAACTTAGTATTAATTGGCGCAGCGATGGTGGTGGGCAGCAAGCTGGTGCCGATATTAGAAAAGGATAAGTAATCAATTATGGATTTCACACCAATAATCTTCGCCCTCGGGGTGGTGATCGGCACTATCTTGTTAATAGTCTTCACCGAGGTGTTGGAGAAGCCAGTTCTTGATGAGATTAAAAGAGTTAAATATGGGTATGACTCCCCAAAAAAGCTGCCTAAGCCATGGGTAAGAAGTTTTCACACCACCCTGCTTATTTTTAGTTATCTCCTAGGTCAGCTCTTTGCCTACATTGCCCTGGCTCTGCTGTAAGGGTTATTCCCACCGTCAGTCGGTAGTAATAGGTTTACCTCCAGTAACTTAAGGGGGAGATCAATGGAGTATCTACTACTTGGTTTTGCAATCTATTTCTATCTCAACTACCGAGAGAGGAAAAAAGAGCGCAGGCGTGCAAAGATTAAAGATAGTGATCTAGATGCCCAGCTGAGTGATCTGCTTACAACTTCTGATGATCCAACCAGTATGGGCGCTGAGATAAAGCGATACCTACTTGCTGTCCTAGAAGATGATAAAAATGATCGCGAGAAGTACTCAGATGAAAAGCTTGCCTGGGGGCAAAAGATCATTGATCGCACCGGTGCTAATGGTCTTTACTTTATGACTGATATCGCCTGCCAGTTAGCACTGCTTACCACCGCCACCATTAATCAGATCCCAACTCAGATTGATACCGCATCTGGCAAGGTGATCACACCTGAGTACATAATTCACTCAGTGATAAAGATATGAAAAAATAGGGGATAATCAAGACATGGGATTCATCGCCAACTTTAAAAGCAAGCGCGCCGCTAAGCGAGCACAAAACATCTTTGAGTTAGAGATGCATCATTGGAATCAAGAGAATGAAGTACTTGCCACCGCCCTTGAAATCTTTAATAACGCCGCCAGTGGCAATGAACCTGATGATCACTCACTGACACAGAAAAAAGGTGAATTAGTTTTATGGACTGGCTCTGGTGTTTTTCATGAAGCGGGCAGAACTGCATCTTCTTATGTAGGTGGCTCCCAAGGATTTTCTATTCCATTAGTTGCTGGTATTAGATACCGAGTCGGCTCTTTCAAAGGAAGGGTAGTGCCAGGTGAGGTAATGCAAATTGATAAAGATCAAGGAATGGTCAAGCTCACCAATCAACGGCTTATCTTCTCTGGCCCAATTGCAAGTACTGAGTGGGCTTTTGCCAAATTACTCTCATCCTTTTCAAACCCAGAGCGGACAGATTTTATCTTTGGCGTCTCAAACCGACAGAAATCATCCGGCATAAGGTTTTCACCCCAAGATGGCTTCGCCTTTGCGCATTTATTTGCACTAGCCCTGCACGCATATGAGAAGGGAATCCCAGCAACAATTAAAGCAATTAATACTGAGATAAAAGATGCAGCAAAGAGTAAGCCAGTTCTCACAATAGAGGGTGGTAATACCAAGCAGATTAAGGCTTAACTTTTACCAGTTCTAGAGTTAGTTC
>Ga0247844_1001239_pt1 | contig 48757 bp, 48 predicted proteins | sample LaCtaG_FD_192421 | JGI IMG/M metagenome (GOLD analysis project Ga0247844, IMG submission 192421) | Freshwater microbial communities from meromictic Lake La Cruz, Castile-La Mancha, Spain - LaCruzMarch201714.5m_1 | ecosystem: Environmental > Aquatic > Freshwater > Lake | place: Spain: Castile-La... | reverse complement strand
TACGCAGCATGGCCAACAAGGGCATCGGCTGGCGGCCTCGGCGGCCTGACGTGGGGTAATGCGGCACCAACGGCTCTAGCAGCAATGCCCACGGCACGGCTTTTTCCATTTCCGCGAGGAACAACTCACGGCGGGTTTGGCGTTTTTTATGGTCGTAGTCGAAGTCGGCGAAGCTGGTCTGGCGCATGGTTAGCTATCTGTCAGGAGGATGGATGACGCTATTATCTCATTTTAGGGGATTAGTTCAGCACTTCCTTAAGCGGCAGCGATGCCGCCGTGGCATTTGTGGGGCTTGATCCTAGGGCCAGTGATTCAGGGCAAAAGCGGGGGCGGCGGCGTGTGTCCAAGCGTGGGCCGGCAGAGTTGCGGCGGTTACTGTACAACTGCGCCCAGGCGGGGGGTCAAAACCGCCGTGTGGAAACCTTATTACCAAGCCTTGCTCGCCAGAGAATTCTCTGCGACCCAGGCACTGGTCATCCTGGCCAGGAAATTATTACGCATCGCCTTCTCGCTTTGGCGTCAAGCCGATGCCAGATTCGATGCACAGAAAATAGGCTGCATTAAAGTTGCTGCTTGACTAAAACCATAGAATCTCAGCACGAACGGAATCAATTCGTTACCGTTCGGCCTGGACTGCATGGATGCAGGAGGTAGAGCAACGCATGGAGCAATTGCCAAGCTTGTCGAAGGCTTTATTCAGCACTTCCTTAATAACGGACAAATAGTTATTGCAAATTCCGGTAATAAACAGCCAATTCTTTAATTTCCGCTTCGTTTAATTGTTGGGCAATCAAGCGCATGCGGCTGTACACGTCATTATGGCGATCGCCATTTTTATACTCCAGCAAGGTGCGGATAAAGTAATCACTTTGTTGTCCGGCGAGTGCGGGTATATCCATTTTTTCGCCTTGGCCTTGGCTGCCGTGGCAGACTGAACAGGGCGGTAAGATACGTTTGCCATCGCCTTGGGTAACCATTTTTTCAGCTTTCGCGGTGATTTTCTCTGTGCTTTTAATCACGGGTTTGGGTAAGGATGCAAACCATGCCGCCACATCTGCCGCTTGTTGTTCGTTTAAACCTTGGGCGATCATTTTCATGGAGTCATTAACCCGACTGCCGTCGGCGTAATCGCGCAATTGTTTAAAGGTGTAAGTGGCGAGTTGTCCGGCTAAGGCGGGAATCGCTGGTAAAACTTCATCATCACGGGTTTCTGCGGCAACGCCTTCTCCTTTGCTGCCATGACAACTTTGGCAGCTTTCAGCTAATAATTTGCCTTTACTGGCATCGGCTTTTTTTACTAAGTTTAAGGTTTCAGGTGTCCAAGCGATGTTTGATGGCGGCTGGGCGTGTAAGGCCAACGGGGTTAGTAGGGCGGCTGTTAGGGCAAGTTTTATTAATTGCGGTTTCATGATTAATATCCCCACGCGCTGGAACCAAAGGTTTTCATAAAGAAGAACTGTAATATCGGAAAGCCAAAACTGATTGCCATCAATACGGCAATGACTTTATTCCAAATCCCCAGGCTGTTCAGATACAGCGGTAAGACTGTGACTGGATGGATGGCTTCGGCAAATTCTGGTTCGGTATTTTCGGTTTCGGCGATAGGGTTCAATTGGGTTTTCACTAGGTTGTAGAAAAACAAGCAAGCAGAACCCAGTAATATCAAACCACCAAAAATCATTCCCAATTCGTAAGGTTCCCACGCTAAAGTCAGTAAATTGTTGTAGACCACGCTGGAGATGCGGCGCGGTTGTCCCAGTAATCCTAAAATATGCCAAGGCGTGGTAAGAATGACCATGCCGATGAACCACAACCACAATTGGCTGATTGCTAGGGTGTTGGAGAACAGTGCTTTACCAGTCAATTGCGGCCATAAGTAGTAGGCGACCGCGAAATACATGATGACCGTTGTGCCACCAAATATCAGGTGGAAATGCCCAGGTACCCAAGCAGTGTTATGCACCATCGCATTCATGGCATAACTGGCGTTGACGATGCCGCCGAAGCCGCCAAAAATCAGCATTAGCAATGCCAAAATCACTGACAGCACCATCGGGTTTAGCCACGGCAAGGTTAAAATCCAACCAAATAAGCCTTTGCCACCGCGTAAACGTCCGGCAATTTCTAGTGAGGCAATCACGGTGAAACCTGTGACTAGGGTTGGTAAAGCGACAACAAAAGTGCCGATGCCGTGCAGTAATTTCCAGCCGCTGGCTTGTTCGGGATCCATATATAAATGGTGGAAACCAATCGGCAAGGCGAATACCGCGAGCACAATAAAAGCAATCCGCGCCATTTCATCGCTGAATAAATAGCCGCCCACTTGTTTGGGGACGAACACATACAGGGCGGTGTAAGCGGGAATCAACCAGAAGTAAACAATCGGATGTAAAGTCCAGGCGAACAAGGTGCGCGCCAAGCCGGGATCAATGGTGTCTATCCAGCCTAAAGAAAGCGGGATCAGTTGGAATAATACTTCCAAGGCGACGCCCGCGCTGGCCCACAGCCACAATAAGGCATTGGCGGCGGTGGCAAACATGGCGAGCGGTATTGGCAAATCAGGATTGGCTTGTTTCCACTGGGTAAACATCACCAACATGATGGCGCACCAGACCCAAGAGCCAACGACCAGCAAGGTTGCGCCAATGTAAAACGCCGCATGGGCGACAATCGGCGGATAAAACGTGTATAGCACCGATGCTTTGCCACTGAGCAAGGGAATCGCTGCCAGCACAACGCCAAAAAGTGTAAACCAGAATCCACCCCAAGCTAGCGGCATGTTCCAAATCGGCTGTTTTAATGAAGTGGTCGCTAAGTAATAGCCAAACCCCATGATGAAAAAGGTGGTCAGCACAAACGCCATTAATACGCCGTGGGTACTCACTGATGCGAAATACACAGGGGCGGATTCTATCGCAGGGAAGAAGCCGCTGCGTTCTAGTACTTGGTATTCGCCCATAAAACACGCCACGATAAACGCGGTAAAGGCGACCCATAAATGGCTTAAAGCCAGTTTTTTGACAGAAGCATCGATCATTTTTGCTCTCCCTTTACTACTTGGCGTACAGGCGCTTGCCAAGTTTGTTTGTCGATAACGGAGATATTGCTCCACATATGGTTATGGCCTAAGCCGCAATATTCATTGCACAGTAACGGGTATTCGCCCGGCTTTGGAAAGCTGGTGGTTATTTCTGCAACATAGCCGGGAACAATCATGGTACTCATATTGGTCATGGGGATATGCACGCCGTGTAACACGTCCATACTGACCCAGCGGAAAGTCAACGGCGTTTCTGATGGCACTTGTATGTGCTTGGGGAAAAATGAATAGCGTCCGGCGACCATGCGGATAATCACCGCGCCTTTGTCGTCAACCTGTACGCCGAGGTTTTCTTCGGCAAATTCTTTGCTTAAATGCAGGCTGGCGGATTCAATGGTTTCAACTTTGCTTGGTGGGTTAATGCCATGCAGCAATGCGTCGAAGGTGATAATGGCGACCAGTAAACCGACTATCGCGATAGAAATGCCAATCCATTTACGCTCTAGTGGATCAACATGGATGGCGTTGAATTGGCTGCGTAATGCTTGCCAGCCAAGGATTATTTTTGATGGTTCTATTTGCATAACGCCTCTCTAGCCACGTGGTAAAAAAATGCCGTAATACAAAAACAACCAGGCAATCACCATACCGCCAATGACGCTAGCCATTAATAAGAACGTGCCGACTGGCGGGCTTTCAAGAATGCGCTGCCGTTGTTCTTCGTTCATTTGCTCCATAATATCCTCCACAATCGTTAGTAGGCGCTGCTGCGAAAGTGGTCTCAGCGCCAAAATACTGGAGCTTTAATGAAACTGACTAGCGCAAAAGCGATTATTTAGCTTTAAAACCATTATCAATGGTAAGGGAATTATAGGGTGAATGTAGAATATTGTCATTTAAGTATTTAAGAAATCGCTTATTTATGACTTTTGAAGGGATATTTACAAGCCTAGGGCTTTAGAAGATGGCTTTCCTGAAATAGAAGACAAACCGCCCGTGGCAGAGGATTTTTTCTGATGCGCCGTTATTTGTTAGAAACCAATATCCTGTCACAAATTATCAAACAGCCCCAAAGTGCGGTTGTTGAAAAAGTCGCCAATTTAGAACGCGGCGAATTTTTCTCTAGCGTGATTGTGGCGTGTGAATTGCGTTATGGGGTTGAGAAAAAAGGCTCTGCCCAACTAACCGCGCGGGTTGAATTATTATTGAATGAAATTGATATTTTGCCTTTGGAATATGAGAGCGTGAACCAGCATTATGCAAGCTTGCGGGTGTTTTTATAACGACAAGGGCAAGGTTGAACTCGGTAGCATTGCGCTGCTGATTGCCGCCTATATTTTCTGGAAAAAACAACAATTCGGTTGGCTTTTTACTTCTGTGGCATTAGCAACCCTGCCGGGTATGTTGATGCGTCTTGCTGCTTTTGTACACATGTATGATGCAGAGGTAACACCTTTCTAATTCATAACAGCATTATCACTAGCCGGATCTATCCTTTCTTTTTGAGATTAAGTAAAGGGAATGATTGTAGAGCGGATTCGTTGATTGGCATGACAAAATTTCGTGGTTGCCTACACATACCATTTCTAGGTCATGTTATGGTGGTTTGCCTATCGAGGCTGTGAAAGTATTCTAAATTATAGATTTCTATTTCCATATACTGTGTTTATTGATTAGATAAGGCACTACATATTGTGTTTAAAATTTCAAAAACTGAATACTTTCACAGTCTCTATCGGCGAAACTGCCTTATGGGTTAAACCATGATAAATTGTTAATTTTCCAAGGCATAATATCAGTAAGCCTTTCAGTTTATGGCGGTTTGCTGTTGGTGAAGCTGTCATAAACATTTATCCATCCCACAACCAACCATTGCCAAATAATCATCATGTTAAAAAGTTACGCTGCGATTTATAAACAAGGTCATTTAAATTGGTTAGATGACGCACCTGAACAAGATAACGTCAAAGTCATTGTGACTTTAGTTGAAACAATCCCTCAAAACTTACCCGTGCGGGCGCAGGAAATTTTACAACAAGCGTGGGCATGTATGGAAAAACCACAGACCATTCAACAAATTGACAACGATATTGCCCAAATGCGTTCTGAATGGGAATAGCAAATTTAGTGGTTGACTACACCACTTATTCCGAAGCCATGAAATATAGCGTTGTATAATTCAATATGAAATCAACTACACAATAATTTTTATGGTGGTTTACATATCGCCGAAATTACCTTACAAATTAAACACCTGAGGTGCGACGGTTTGTAACATTTGGTGAAAATTCCTAAAACCATACCCACCATCAAAATTTGCAACTTGGAGTTCATGAAACATCATTTGTAGGCCTTCTCCCCATGTCCAGTTTGATGGAGATATTGGAAGAATTTTCTTGCCTATTAAATCTGCAAATTTTAACTCTCGCTTGCAGTATTTACTTTCCTGATAAGCATCTGATACACAAGCTATTAAAACTCCTGCATTACGAATTCGATTTTCCAATTCTTCATCCCAAATACTTCCTGATGTTATATGCGAATCATACCAATAGCGCACTCCTTCATGGCCTAATTTTTCCAGTAATAATCTGACAAAATCCGAGTTTGTGTGTGCATAGCTTACGAAGGCATAGTCACCTCGGACACATTCTGTGCCATATACGTTACATGCTTTTCTGAAAGACTCTATGATTGCTGTATGAGGGGTAGACGGTAAAACACGAAAAAAAAGTTGCTCAAGAAAATCCTGCTTGCGAAGGCGAGCAACTTTTTTTTGAAGCGTGTCGTTTGTAATATTAGTTTTGCTATCACTCCAATGAAGGGTTAATAGTTCATCGGGTAGGAATCCGATGGAGGAATTCAGATATTTATGCAGCAAGACTTCGATTTGAGGACGCTTTACAGAATCGATTGATTTTGGAATACAAATATGTTCTTCGCATGACCATCCTCCACAACGTATTAGATCGAAACTTAATCTGACTGCATTTTCAAGACCTGCGATATTCCGTTTTCCTTGAAGTTCAGCCAACGCAGGTATCAGTTTTCTTGCACTTTCTGGATCGGGATATGATGGCTCTAATATTACTTTGTAACAGAGATCAGAAGCAGTAAATGTTGCTTGGTGAAATAATTCAACAGCAACATCTAATAATGGTACTGTAACTGCTATTTCTTTTCTTGATGGCAACGCAATGGCTTCAGGCTGAATTTCAACAGAAAGCCATTCGGGAGACGTGAACAAGTCAATTTCTTCATCAGAAAATGTGCAATCAACATCAATTTCTAATTCTGACCGAATTAAAGTTTCCTTGAAAAGAGAAATTGAATTAGTTGCGTTTTCTTCGTTAAAAGTCAATGTAAGATAAATAATAGAACCGCGTTCTAATGACCTATGAAAGCAAATAATAATACGCGTCGGCGATAAGGATTGTAAAAATGATGGCAAATCGTAAAACGGAAATGATTGGTCAATTACAATACGCCTTGTCGTTATAATTTTTGCTGATATTGTATTTTTCATAATTAGGATCCAAATTTCCACCCATTCTTTTTCTCCTTTCCATCATTGCCTTCTTTTAAAGCGTTAGCCCTATCCCCGCGGATAATTTTAAAATCTAGATCAGTCTCAATGTCCCTCTCTTTTAAAAACAGTTTTATCTCTTCTTTAAAAACAGTTTTATCTCTTCAATAATTATTCGATGGGTTGTTTCAGTAAGAACATCTGCTTCAATTATGTCAAAGTCAGTTGGCACATACATACCAACAGTTAAAGAGCGATAATTAATCTTCTTACTGTTTCGCACAGTGGTAGATATTGGAACTGTTTCTACCCAACGATTCCAGTTTAGGTAGCTCTCCCAACCAACAAAGGCATCATTTCCAAATTGATAAATATGGATATGAAATGTAGTTTGACCTTTTATGAGTACTAATCTTTCGCGCTCTTCGTAACCTCTAGGTGTTAGCCTTTGATGAAGTTCAAGATTCATTTCAATATTCGGTTCTTTGTCGTTTACGACATCGTAAAGACGTTGACGAAATTGGTCGAAATTTTCACCAGCGCCCGGAACACTAACATGCCATGAATCAACTCGATATTCCCGTCTAGGTGTGCGAAGTGGTTGTTTTGGGATAGATTCAATAATTTCTCGCCGTTTAGATATAGCCACTGCAATAATTGGAGATGCAATTGCTGTAAGAATAATCAAAGGCTGATCAGAAAAAAGTTCAGTTCCACCATTCAGTAAATAAATTGCAGTCATTCCAAGTCCGCCCCAACCTAATATATTAGGGGTTGTCGCATGGTTTGGACGTGCTTCTTGAATAAGTTTATTTTCTGGCGGATTGCCAATAAATGGAATAACGGCACCAATAATCTGCTCAAGGATAGAAACCTTAGGTTGCAAGAATTTAGGTTTGCTGCCGCCTTGAATTAGGTAGACGACGATTTCTCTTAACTCTGCTTCTTGCATCTCCCAATGCTCGCCTAAGAAAGTTCTCCCTTGTCTATTTAATTCTGCTTTATATGTGAGCGGATGAACACGGCAGGGATCGACTAAAATAGTGAGTTTTAGTGAACTTCTATCTAATTGTACTGAACGATTCGTTTCCCCTTTTTGAATCCATGAATCAACAACCACATATAACGGATATTCACCAGGCTTAGACTTTCGAACCCAAGCGATAATATTGTTTTCTTCGAATTCAGAATTAATTACGGTGGAAAAATTGTCGCGTTTATTTGCGGCAATATCCCAAAGTGAGTCGAGCGAAATAGGTAAGGCTGGGCGAGCATCAATTGTAATTTGGGTATCCATGACAGATCCTATTAAAATAGTTTTATTAAACAATGAACTAATATTTTGAAAGCTTAAAGAAATAACGAAAGCAGGCTAAGTAGTAAGTAGGACTTATAAGATTTAAATAAAACAACAAATGAGCTTCAATTCGATGATAAATCTATCATTATCAGACAAGTATTTTTACAAAAAATAACCTTTAATTAACCTATTAGCAAACGTTTTTTAAGCTCGTAGGTTGGGGTGAACTTGTGAACCCCAACAACTGAAACATCCGCCTTTGTGTTGGGGTTCGTACTTCACCCCAACCTACAACACTGAACGGTTGGAAAAGTCAGCGTTTAGCCTCCATCAAGCGGGACTTGAAAACAAAAAGTTCCCCACCATCACCTCAGTCATTTAATCTCGAAACCTCCTTAGTCTCCTTCATACCCAAAGACACCACCAAAGCCAAAGCCGCACACCCACTGACATAATAAGCAAACCACTCAGGATGTCCGGTGCTTTTCAGCCATAAGGTCAGATATTCGGCGGTGCCGCCGAACAGGGCGACGGTCAGCGCATACGGCAAACCGACACCTAAGGCGCGGATATGCACAGGGAAGAGTTCGGCTTTAACGATGGCGTTGACGGAGGAGTAACCGGAGATAATCAGCAAGGCGCAGGTGTACCAGATTAACGCAGAAGCCATGCTTTGCGGTTGCGATAATTGCGTCAGTATCGGCACGGTAAACACCGTCGCCCCTGCACCAAAAGCAATCAGCATAAATCGCCGCCCGACAAAATCCGACAGCAAGCCGTACAGCGGTTGGATGACCATAAACACCAGCAGGGCGAGGGCGGAAATGGTGGTGGCATCGTCTTTACTGAATCCGGTGGTGTTGACCAGAAACTTTTGCATGTACACGGTGAAGGTATAGTAAGACACCGTGCCGCCTGCGGTCAGCGCCACCACGGTGAGCAATTCTTTCGGGTATTTCAGCAGTTCGCGTAGAAGGGCTTGGCGGGTTAATGGAATTGAGTTAAGTCGTTCGCTGAGCGTAGTCGAAGCGGATGGCTGGCTTGGTTTTTGGCTTCGACTACGCTCAGCCAGCGGTTGCTTTGGGTTTTTGGTTGTTAAGTCAACTATATTGGCCTGACTACTTGAAAACGTGTGCTGTTCGACAAACGCGGTGGTTTCCGCCATATTGCCGCGCAAACCCATCGCAATCACCGCCAACAAACCGCCGATGATAAACGGGATGCGCCAGCCCCATTGGTGCAGTTCTTCGCTGGTCAACAGCCATTTTTGCAATACCATCAACAACACCAAGGCTAGTAGTTGTCCCAAGACAATGGTGACGTACTGGAAGCTGGAGTAATAGCCGCGCCGTTTGCTGTGCGCCATTTCGCTTAAATACGTTGCCGAACTGCCGTATTCACCGCCGATGCTGAAACCTTGCAACATCCGCGCAAACAGCAACAACGCAGGCGCCCAGCCGCCAATGACGGCATAACCGGGCGTGCAAGCGATAATCAGCGAACCCAAACACATCAAACTGACCGACTGCAATAACGCGCTTTTGCGGCCTTTTCGGTCTGCCATGCTGCCCAGCAACCAACCACCCAAAGGTCGAAAGACAAAACCCACAGCAAACACGGCGGCGTTGTTCATTAACTGCGCGGTTTGGTCGCCTTCTGGGAAAAATTCTGGCGCAAAATACAGCGCGAAGGCGGCGTAGATCGCCCAGTCGAAATATTCCACCAAGTTGCCGACCGAGCCGCTGAAGATATTGAGTAGGCGGGTTTTGTGGGTGAGCGGGGAGGTTGCTTGCGTCACGGGAAGATTCCAGTTTTGGTAGCTTAAAGAATCGCTGAACTAATTGATTCCATTCATGCTTCGACAAGCTCAGCACGAACGGAATCAATTAGCTACCGTTCGGCTTTGACTGCATGGATGCAGGAACTAGGGCAACGCAGGAGCAGTTGCTAAGCCACAGGGATGTGGGGAATGCAGATAAACTATCTATCCATGAAGTCGAAGCATGAGCGGAAGCAATTACTTCAGCGCTTCCTCAACAGGCTTCTGCAACAACGGTGTTAACGTCGGCTTAAGGAATTTCATAATCTGAACGGGCAAGGAGCTGGTGAAGTGATAACTGCCTGCATTATCGCCAGCAACGTAGGCGGTAATCACACCAAAAAATCGATCACCGATGAAAAAGGTAAATACCGCAGCGCGGCTGATGAATTTTGATTCCAGCAAGCGTCCGCCAGCGCCCCAGACTTCTTTGCGATGGTCACCCGTACCCGTTTTGCCGCCGACCGCAAAAGCTTTGCCGTTGGCATCGGTGTACACGCCGTTTAGTCGTGATGCAGTACCGCCTGCTACTACGCCTATCATTGCGCCTCTGGCGGCTCTGGCTAATTCCGGTGGGAAGATGCGTTGCCCCGGTTCTGGGGTTCTGGTCATCACGGTTTCGTAAGGTGTGCCTTGGGCGAAATGCAGGTTTTCAAAGCGCACTGTCGGCAGTCTAACGCCTTCATTCAATAAAATCCCGACCAGTTCTGCCAATGCTGCTGGGCGGTCACCGGATGCGCCAATGGCGGTGGCGTAGGAGGGCGTAAGGGCTTCAAAGGGGTAGCCTGTTTGTTGCCAGGCTTCATGGATGGCGCTAAACGCTTCGCTTTCCAGTAAGGTCATGATGCGCCGTTGTTGGGCGACTTTTTTGCCGCTTTTTAATAACCAGCGGTACACGTCTATGCGCTGCTGGGTACTGGCGAGCAGCATTTCTTCGCGGCTGGCTTTGGGGTGTTTTACCAAATAGCTGGCTAACCACAATTCTAGCGGATGGATTTTGGTGATGTAGCCTTGGTCTTGCAGATCAAATTTGCTGGGCGAATATTTGTCGTACAGGTCGTAAATATTGTTATCGCTTAATAAGGATTTATCGACGCGTTTGCTGAGAAAGGTTTTTAAGGCGCGTTCGTCAGCGTCTGGATAAATGGCGCGGAACAGCATGGTAAGCCGTGAAGGCATAGCGTGGACGCGATCGGACAGCGTCGCCACGATGTCTTCTGGGGTTTTGTCGCGGTATTTGCCAAAAAAGCGGTTAAGGTAGGTGCTGCCTTCGCGGTTGGCAAAGCGTTCCAGATATTCGTTGCGGCGTGGGTCGTCTGGGCTTTCTAACCAACGCGCTAAACCTTCGGGTTTGTATAAATGGTGATAGACCAAATCGCGCATTAAGCGGATAAACACCAAGTTGACGGAGTCGCGCAAGGCATGGCGCACAGACATGATTTTGCCGTTTTCATCTTTGGTGAAATTGGCAAAAGTATGCAAACCACCACCCGTAAAAAACGCTTCGCCTGTGCTGGCGGAATAGGTTTTATCTAAGGCTAAATTCAATAGTGCTTCTAGGCCAATTTTAGGATTGGCTTGCAGTTGCCCAACCACCCAAATCGAAAGGAAATCCCTAGGGTGCAATGGCAATTCGGCGAGTTGTTTGGGCGGGGTATTTTTATATTGTTGGTAGATTTCATTAATGAGTTCTAAGTAATGCACCGTGGTACGCAGTTTGGCGGTGGAGCCTAAATCTAGGCGGATGCCTTCATTAATATCTAGCGGTTGGTCGTAATTGTCGGTTTGCACCCGCAGCATATTGCCGTGTTCGCCGCGCTCAAACAGCATTAGGCTGTAAACAATCGGCGTCATATCGGTATTGTCATTCAACATGCGTTTGCCCAACATGCCAGCGTCACGGGCGTTTTCTTGTTTGTTTAAGCGATGTAATTGCTGGCTGACGGCTTGCTGGGTTTGATAGTCTAAGGTGGTTTTAACCGTTAAATCTAAGCGGTCTAATTCATAAGCGGATTTAACATCCAAGGCTTTGGCAAGACGGCTACGCAATACCGATTGGGTTTTGCGTTCGCTGGCAAATTTGCTTATCACCGCTTCTGGTTTTACAGGTCGCACGGTGACTTCTTGCAAGGCGGCATCGCGCAAGGCGTTGGAAATAATGCCTTGTTCCGCCATTAACCGTAAGTATTGGTTGGTTAAGTTTTGTAAGGCGGTAAAGCCTTTGCCGAGTAAGTATGAAGGCCGCCGTTGTGATAGCAACAGACTTAACACTTGTCGATAGGCTTGCGCTTGTTGCTTAGTGATGACGCTGGCATTTAAGGCTTGGCTGCTCAGCAATTTGTTGGTGGTGGCAAAATCGGCCTCAAACCACGCGGCAAGGCCATCGCCCAAACCATGTACTTCACCGGATTGTGGAGTTGCCGCCAAGGGCATGGAATTTAAATACGACAAGGCAATTTCTTGGCGCATGGCATGGGTATCTGGGCCGAGTAAATAAGCGCGGATGGAAGCAGTGCCCATTTGCCGGAATTTGTCGGTGATGGAGTTGGTATAGCCGTTGGGGGAATGGCGATATTTTTCAATTTGCGTTGCTAAGGTGCTGCCGCCAGCGACATTACCAATCACGCCGAGTTTGCTCGCCATCATTTGTATAGTAGCAAAACCTAAGCGATCCCATTCTATGGCGGGGTTTACGGTGTTAAATTTCTCGTTTAGCAATTCCCGGTTTTCGATATACAACAATGTGTTGAGGATAACAGGCGGGATAGCATGAAAACTAGGGTAGCCATAAACCGGGTAAAGGGTATTGAAAATTGGGTGGTTGTTGTGGTCAAGAATGCTTAAGCCCGCTTGGTTTTTTTCATGATAGATAGGGAAAAGGCCGTAATCGACCAGTTCTGCCATCTTCGGCGAAAAAACTGCTTGTGAGGCAACGCTGTAGCCCGCGTCTTTTAAACGCTCGATAGCGTTGGGCAACAAGGTGTAGCCTAAGCGTTCATCATAAGGGCCATATTTGGGATAACTGATGGTATCGCTTGAACCGGGCGCTAATTTATAGGCCAATTGCTTGCTGATTTGCGATAAGTACTTCGCTTGGTATTGGGAAGTCTGTACTTCACGGCGGGCAACAAAGATGATGACAGCAATCAAGACAACCAGCATCACAACTATATAAGCTGTCAGCAGTTGTTGGATGCGCTTTTTAGTTTGTTGTGTCACCGATCGATTCCGTAAAGTGTATTTACTGGGGAGGTAAAAAGCTGCTGTTGAGTTATCTTTAAATAGACGTATTTTTTTATAGTTCCCACGCTCCTGCGTGGGAATTCATCGACCAACGCTCCAGCGTTGTTTGCTGCTGAAATGCAACGCTGGAGCATTTGCGGCGACATTCCCACGCCGAAGCGTCACAGCCATTAAGTTAATTAAATTACGTTTAAAATCAAATTGTTAAAAAACCCGTAAAACGCCTGTTGTAGGGTGCAATAGGCGATAGCCGTATTGCACCGCATGTTGGATTTCAAGCATCCGGCGTATTACCCTATCGCTAATACGCCCTACGACATTGTTATCTTTTCGAAATTAAAGGTATAAATCCTTAACTTAATGGCAGTGACGCCGGAGCATGGGAACGATAGCCAACCCAACACCTGTGCCAATCCCGTTGGCTTGCCAACATCGCAACCCAACCTACGTGTGTTGATGGTTTATACGGAAATAGTCAGGGTCTGCATGGATGCAAACCGTAAGCAAATATGCCGTAAGGTTTCCCAAACATCACCTTGTTCTTGGCCTTTGCTTTGTCGGTCGGCTTTGGCGCTTAATATTAAAACCGCGTTTAATTCATCAACAGATAATCGGCTAAGTGCGGCATTCACCAAGGCTTTGCGGTTTTCAAATACTTGGTTGTTCCTAAAGGCGGTGTCGCGGGCTTGGCCTTGCGATAAAGCCAATTTTATTTTAATTAACGCCCGTGCTTCCCTAGTTAATGCCCAAAGCACGATTTGTGCGGCAGTGCCTTCGGCATGTAATCCTGAGAGGATTTTTACAATCCGGTTGCCATTGGCTGCAAGCACCGCATCCGCCAGTTTATAAACATCGTACCGGGAGTTGTCGGCGACAGCTTCGGTAATTTGTTCTATACCGATGCGGTTTTCGCCATATAAAACATACAGTTTTTCAATTTCTTGGGCGGCAGCTAATAAATTGCCTTCGATACGGGCGGCGAGCATTTTCACTGCGTCTGATTCTACAAGTAATCCGCGTTGCTGCATACGCTGTTGAAGCCAAGGCACTAAGTCTTTATTTTCCAAAGGCCAAATCTGGCTAATCACGCCGATTTTATCAATCGCCTGTAACCAGCGGCTTTTAAAAGCGTCTTTGCTGATTTTTCCTGCGGTGATTAACAGCACGGTATCTTCTTGGCAATGTTCACAATAATGGCCTAAGGCTTTTGCGCCTTCTATGCCTGGTGTGCCTGAGGGTAAACGTAAATCTAGGAGTTTTTTATCGGCAAAAATGGATAGCGTAGCGGCGGCTTCATTGAGTTGTTGCCAGTTGAAGCCAGTGGCATCTGCCGATAATACTTCCCGATTTAAATAACCCGCTTGCCGCGCTTTAGCCCTGACTGCATCTGCCATTTCCCCTAACCGTAGCGGCTCGTCTCCGGTAAAAAAATACACCGCTGCCAGTTTTTTTTGTAAAGCGGCAGCCAGTTGCTCAGGTTTTAGCTGCATTATTTGTCATTGGCATTAAGCACTACCCGCGCCCGATTAATAATAGTATGCGCGGCTTGCTCATACATTTCGTTGCGGATCATGGTTTGTTCGTAATCTTTCGCCAAAATATCGGATTGGTTATTGAAATATTCGCGTTTTATTTCAAGCGCCTGTCTTGGTAGCAGGACTTCATTACGACCACTATGGATTTCGTATTCCAAATGATAATACAGCTCCAGCTCGTTGGAGCGGCCGCGATCATTTAAGGACAACACCCGTGAATTGGATTGCTCAGAAAATAATTTAATAGTTACGCCGTCGGGAATCGCTTGGGTAGGAAAATGACCCGCAGCAGGGCGAATAACTTTGGCGAATTGATCGCGCAGATTATAGGAACCGCCTTCCAAATAGACATTTTTCAAGCTAGAAGGCACGGCGTATTCACCGCGTGGGTGGAAGCCACAAGCCGTCACTAACAGGGCAGCGCATAAAATGAGGAGACTTTTTGCAAACACGGTTTCATCCGGAAAATTCCGCAACCCGTTTAATGGGCTGCGGAGAGTTGTTAAACAACAATACTGACCAGTTTTTTAGGCACAACAATGATTTTCTTAACGGGCTTGCCTTCCAAAAACGCCACGATATGTGCGTCATTTAAAGCAATGGCTTGGATTTCTTCAGTGCTAGCCGTCGCGGAAACCACAATTTTGCCGCGTAATTTACCGTTGACTTGCACAACCAATTCCAATTCATCCTGCACTAAGGCCGATTCGTCAAACGCAGGCCAAGCCACGTTTGCCAAGGTTTCACTATGGCCTAATTCTATCCACAATTGATGGCAGATATGCGGCACCATGGGCGACAGCATCAGCACAATGGCTTCTAGCACTTCTTGGCGGACGGCTTTGGCATTGTCGGAATCGTCGGTAAATTTGCCCAAGGTGTTGACCAATTCCATGTTGGCAGCGATGGCGGTGTTGAAAATCGTCCGCACGCCCATGTCGTGGCTGGTTTTTTGGATGGTTTGGTGCAATTGGCGACGCACGGCTTTTTGTTCTTCCGTTAGTGTCGCTTTGTCTAAAGCCGAAGCTGAACCGCCTGCTTGCACATGCAAATACACTTGCCGCCACAAACGTTTTAAGAAACGTGACGCGCCTTCCACGCCGCTGTCCGACCATTCCAGCGATTGCTCTGGCGGTGCAGCAAACATGATGAACAAACGCACAGTGTCCGCGCCGTATTGTTCAATCAAGCCTTGTGGATCGACAGTGTTGCCTTTGGATTTGGACATTTTCGTGCCATCTTTCAGCACCATGCCTTGGGTGAGCAGTTTTTTGAACGGCTCATCGCAAGCCACCAAGCCTTCATCGCGCAGCAATTTGGTGTAAAAACGCGCGTACAACAAATGCAAAATGGCGTGTTCGATGCCGCCGATGTAATAGTCGACAGGCAACCAATGGCTGGCGCGGCTATCGAGCATGGACTCGGAATCTTTACAGGCAAATTTCGCGAAATACCAAGACGATTCCATAAAAGTATCGAAGGTATCAGTTTCGCGGCGGGCAGGTTTGCCGCAGCTAGGGCATGTGGTTTTCGAAAAGGTCGGGTGTGCCACCAACGGCGATTGCGAGCCATCCAAAACCACATCGCGCGGCAGGGTGACAGGCAAATCTTGCTCAGGTACAGGCACAGTGCCGCAATCGTCGCAATAAATGACCGGAATCGGCGCGCCCCAATAGCGTTGGCGGGATACGCCCCAATCGCGTAATCGGAAGTTGGTTTTGCGTTCGCCTTTGCCGTCGTGTTCTAAGGTTTCGGCGATTTTGCCAAACGCTTCCGACGAACTTAAGCCGTCAAACGCGCCGGAATTTTTTAGGATACCTTTAACGGTGTAGGCTTGTTCACTGCAATCTTCATCACCGTCATCGGCAGCAAAAATCACTTGTTTGATGGCAATACCGTATTTTTTGGCAAATTCGTAATCGCGTTGGTCGTGTGCAGGCACCGCCATAACTGCGCCAGTGCCGTAGCCCATCAACACGAAATTGGCAATCCAAACGGGCACTTCTTCGCCAGTAATCGGATGCACGGCGTTAATGCCGGAGGCGATACCGCGTTTTTCCATGGTCTCCATTGCTGCTTCGGAGGTTTCCATGCGTTTGCATTCATCAATAAAGGTTTGGATTTCGGCGCTGGTTTCTGCCGCTTTCAACGCCAAAGGATGTTCAGCGGCGACCGCCAGATAAGTCACGCCCATCAAGGTATCAGGGCGGGTGGTGTAAATGCGTACCGGAGCGCCTAAAGCAGGCACGGCGAAATCCATTTCCACGCCTTCAGAACGGCCTATCCAATTGGCTTGCATGGTTTTGACTTGCTCAGGCCAGCCGTCCAGCGTATCTAATGATGTCAATAATTCATCAGCATAAGCGGTGATCTTCAAGAACCACTGGGAGATTTCTTTGCGCTCCACTTGGGTATCGCAACGCCAGCAGCAACCGTCGATGACTTGCTCGTTCGCCAACACCGTCATGTCGTTAGGACACCAGTTGACGGGCGCGGTTTTTTTATAAACCAAGCCTTTTTCCAGTAATTTTAAGAAGAACCATTGCTCCCAACGGTAATATTCAGGATCGCAGGTGGCGATTTCTCGATCCCAATCGTAGCCAAAACCCAAACGTTTCAGCTGGTCGCGCATGTAGTCGATATTGCTGTAAGTCCAATCGGCAGGATGCACGCCGTGTTGCATGGCGGCGTTTTCGGCAGGCAAACCAAAGGCATCCCAACCCATCGGTTGCAACACGTTTTTGCCAAGCATACGTTGGTATCGGCTAATCACATCGCCGATGGTGTAATTGCGGACATGGCCCATGTGCAGCTTGCCACTGGGGTAGGGGAACATCGACAGGCAGTAATATTTGGTGGCAGTCGAAGATTCCGACGCTTTAAACGCCCCCGTATCTTCCCAAAGCTGTTGCACATCTTGCTCAATAGCGAGCGGCTGGTAATTTTCTTGCATCCTTATCGTCTTTTGGCAATCAAAAGCGTTAGAATAACGTACAGACGCTTAAATCTAAAGTGTCATTTTGAAAGGAGCGAGATCATGAATAAAAATAAACTGCTTAACGCCTATACCGATCTCATGGAACACCTGTACGAAATCATGGACGACACCCTGCATTCTTTTGCCGATGCCATCGAAATCGGCAAAGACAAACTCAAAGAAGCGGGCGAATTGACCGCCGAAGAACTCGATAAAGTCGCCAGCTTCGTCAAACGCGATATAGAACACGCCGCCCAACATTTAACTTCAGAAGAAAGTACCGACTCCTTAGCCGCATGGCTTAAGTTTGATGTCGAATTGTTAGAAAATTTCGCCTTAGATGCTTTCTTAAGCCTTGCCGACAAAACGCGCATCGAACTGGCAAAGCTGCAACAACAAGCCATCAAACACGTTTACCATAGCGGCGACATCACCTTGCCCGGCACGTTTGTCTGCCAAGCTTGTGGCAAAGAGATTGCCTTTAAAGAACCCAGTGAAATTCCAGAATGCCCAGTTTGTGGCAGCCAGACTTTTGTGCGGGTTTGTGGGTAGTACACCGATTGGGTGTTGGCCAATAGCGCAGTAAAAGGGGGGCAAACAGAGTTGAATGCCATTTGCGGTTAAAAATAAGTTGCTAACAACGAACCACGTGAAGCTTTATAGCCCATTGTAAATTAACATCCCAAGGGGAATCACTTCGGTAAGGTGCTTCTCGTTTAGCAGCAAATTATCAATTGGGCAGCCCAGTATGGTCTACGAATCAGGCAGAGGCAATCTTTGGCACTTGTAAATATTTGCGACAGAACCAAAAATATTACATGTTTAGAAATATAGGTTTAGTTAATGGGTACATATAAAAATATTACACGTCTAATAATTACAATCAGTATTTTAACTTTTCTAGGATGTGTTACCTATCAGACATCTTATGGCATTAAAGATGATTTTTCAGCACAAGCTATTGTACGAATAAATGAACTGTCTGTATTACGACATAACTTAGCATTTGAAAAACTAGTACGCGCATTACAGAGAGACGCTAGTCTGTATGCTGCTGATGCGTATTCATTGGCACGAATTCAAAATGAATTGGCAGAGATATTTACTTATCAATATAACGACTTAGAAGCCGCTATTGAAATAGATAGAAAATTAGTAGCGCAATCAATTATTAATTCACCATCTGCAAATGGCATACTCCCCAAAGTAAAAGCAGCTAATAACAATTTACTGGGCGATGAAGAATATGTTAATGAATATATTAAAATTGATGCTCAACAAATAACTGAACGGGCAAAAGAAAGGTTGGCACGAAATTTAAACCTGTTGGATGGTAAACAACCTTTTTCTTCTAGCTCTTACACACTAATCGAACTGAAAAAACATTTGGAGACAGTTAAGAAGGATTTAGAACATTCAATGTCAAAAGGTTCAACACGATTTAGTTTGATTTCTAGGTTAATACGAGCGGAATATGAAATTACTAAATTAACAGATTATTCTTATCAAGCTATAACTTATTTTAAATCAGGCGATATTTCACTAAGTAGCTTCGATTTTTCTGAAATTGACTTTTTACGACTTGCTGATTATTTCAGCCAGGCCTATCGACAAACACACGATTTACGATTTGCAGAATTGGCTATGGAGACTATTTATCAGCCATATATTCACATGCGTTCACCAGCAAAACGCTGGACATACAATAAACTAATTAATACCTATATTTCGACCTTAGTGTCAGGAAATTTTGAGGCAAAACGTTATGATGAAATGCTGTATTATGCCAGCTTAAATCAATCGAGGATGTTGCTTGAAGAACGCTTGGCTTATAGCAAATCGATTAGTCCAGAAGAAGAGAAAATCGCTGATATTGCCAATCACGACGCAATAAATATGCTACCTGATAAGCCTAGTTTTTTTAATCAGTTATCAAGCATTCAGGGATTACTCGATTTTTATGTTGACGGGACTTATACCCGCCAAGCTAATACGGGTAAGCATTCAAAATCAGTTACTGATCCCCTGTCTACACGAGATTTCGGTGCAGAGGATGCCATGACAACAATAGAAACATACAGCGACGATACGCTGTACATGGCTTTAGTGAAAAATGGCAAGGTGGTTAAAGCTGCTAAACTGACAGGTAATGCGTTGGTCAAAGCAAAAGCAGAACTTGACTCGTCCTATAAAGCTATTTCAACTAATAAAACCACGAATAAAGTAAAGTTTATTGAGGAATTTTCTGATGAGTTGGCGGGCGTAGATAGCCCCTTCGTTATTACTGATAAATGGGTTTCCAAGCATCCGATTGAATACCATCTAGGTGGCAATTACGTTCGAACCGTAAATTTATTCACTTATGCCCATCCAAAGAGTTTAGAACGATTAGATGTGACTGGTTTTTTTAATCCAACATTGGACTTGTCTGGTTCGGATCAAGAAGCGGCTAGTATTGCTAAATATTTTCCGCAATCAAAACTATTTACTCGTGAACACGCCACTAAAACTAACATCACTACAGCACTAACCGCCAATGTGCTACATCTATCCATGCATGGTGCTTACAATCCAGAAAATCCCCGCTATTCAAAACTTTATCTGCATGGGGCGCTACGGGGATTATCGCTTAATGATCCTAATGCTTTATACGCGAATGAAATGGGTAACTATGCCCTGTTAAAAGACCGTGATTTGATTTTTGCGGCGGCGTGTCAAACAGGTTTAATTAGTAGTGATTCGACCAATCAAAGTGAGTTAGTTGGCATTTTGCGCCCGCTAACTGCCAACCGTAATCACAGCGTTATTCTCTCATTATGGAAAGTGGATGATGCTGCAACTAGACATTTTGTCGATGTATTTTATCAATCATTATCTACCACTAAACGGGTGCAAGAGGCATTTCAAGCGGCGAAAACTTCTACAATGAACCAATATTCCAGCCCATATTATTGGTCAGCTTTTTATTTATCGGTTATCAACTGAATTTTGAGTGAGAAAAACGCATGATAAAGAAATTTCTATTGGTAGTTTTATTGGTTACCCCTATTGTACAAGGCTGCGGAAGAATGAGTATGTCGACAGTTGCTGAACAATTTGAGCATTCAAAATATTTACCAACCATTACATCAGCAGATGACTTAGACAAACAGTTTGCAACGTTTGATTTGATTAATAAGCAAGTGGTTAGTGACGAAATAGGAACGCATTATTTCGAACGGGTAGGAATAGATGGCTTATACACTGTTACGATAAGAAAAGATGACGAAGTGGTATTGAAGAAACTATTTAATGGTGCAATCGGATTAATGGAGCCTATTTATACTTTTGATATAGATGGTTACGCACTCGTTGATTGGGAACTAACACAAAAGCGTTATGATTTTTTGACTAAAACAGTAAATTTAAAGTTATTGCCTATTGAAATTACTAAGCAATATCATCAATTAGGTATGCAATTTGTGGAGAATGAATATAAAAATAATTTATCAAAATGGAATGCTATTGCAGCAGGTCAGGCACAAGGACAATCAGGGCTTCTGGAAATGATATCGGCATCTATTACGCCAGCAGTACAAGAAGCTTTTTCAGGAAACGCTGGGCTTAACTCTGTTTTATATGCGTTTTCTAAAATACCTCAACAATTCCAATTTATTGTACAAAGCGGAGGTACAGGTAATGGAGGTGCATTTTTTTCTCAATATGGACAACGGTTGAACGAAGAATACCTAACAAAAATGGGTGTCCCACAGCCATCTACACAAAATAGGCTTAATGCGGCAACTATGAGAAACGTTTATATTAATTCATCAAATATTCGATTCATGTCAGTAGATTTTTATAAAACCGTCAATTCTGGTTCAGCTTATCGGCAGGCTTCTGGTTGTTATTATTCTAATAAGACAGATATGAAAGAATTAATCAACTTTAGTAATGAGGTGTCTGATATTCCTTATGTATCTGGAATTGCTTATGTTATAAAAACAAAAACGGACACTCATAAAAATGAAAGTAAGGCTCGTTTTTTGAAAGCTCTAAAAAATGATATAGAGCGGCGTAAACAAGCGGAGCAAGCTTGTCTTGTAGGTTTAAAGGCATTAGATGTTTCGGGCGCGATTGAATCAAAACGGTTGAAATGATGGCTAAAACAGCAATTTGTTAGATTTTTAAAAGGAATTTTTATGAAAAAAAATAGGCTTTCCCTAGCTTTTGCACTGATTTTTGCGAGTTCGTCTCGCGCTTATGCGGACAATTATGCTCTGATTATGGGGGTATCGGATTACCCTAATAGTCCTTTACCTGGTGTTCCAACAGATATTACTCACGCTCAAGAACTCGCCAAATCAATGAACATTCCCGATGTCAACATCGTTGTCAAGCAGGATGGACAGTTGACATTAAACGGAATGCGTCACACATTTGATGAATTCGAGCGAAAAATAAAGCAAGGGGATCGCGTTTTTATTTATTTCTCTGGACACGGGCGGAGTTTTAAAACACCTAAAGGGCAATGCGAAAAGGCAATAGTTGCGCGTGATGGTGGGGCTTTAACACGAGATGAATTACAAAAACGTATTCAACCTATTATTGACCGAGCTGCGAAAACCTTTGTATTTCTGGATACTTGCTTTTCTGGCGGTGTGGTAACCAGTAGTAAGTCAGAATCGCGAAGTGGTGATGAAGAGGGTGAACCGCAACTAATTAAAGCGTACAACAAACCGGATAACACTTGTGCCCAAGCTACCAATATTGAATATAGCGGTAATGCTACGCGGGACTTTGAGGCTGAGGCAAAAGACACACCAAATTACTACTTACTCGGCGCGGCAGGTCCGACTGAATATGCAATTGACGGCGGCGCCAGAATGGGCAGTTTAGCCACGACTGCATTTACACGTTGCGCTAAGGCCGATTCCAGTGCCGATAAAAATAATGACGGCGTAATTACTCTGACCGAAGCATATCAATGCGCACAACAAGGGGTCGACCGTTTGCTTGCACGACCTTATTTATCACAAACACTGACTGAAGGTAATGGCCCTGGGGGCAATACTCCGGTGGCTTTTGGGCAAACGGCAATAGCTTATTCTAGCCTTTCCGTTAATAGTCCAACTGTCAGCCCCGCAGCCGAAAATGCTAACAGTAACCGCATTGACAGCCATAATTTAATGGCAACCATCGCCCAAGCAGCCGATGCGACGCATGTTGTGACGGTAACCCCAACAAAGACCAGCTACCTTATTGGCAGTGATTTTTTAGAAATGGCTGTCAATTCCAGTAAAAGTGGCTACTTAACTATTTTTTCGGTCGGGTCTAGCGGCGCAATTTATCAATTATTTCCTAATCAGTATGACAACGACAATCGTATTTCAGCTAATACTCCATTACATCTACCAAGCATCAAGTGGCAAATACGCGCTAATGGTCCCGCTGGCAAAGATCGTTTCGTCGCGATTGTCTCAGGTACGGCAAACCGTTTTGCAGGGTTAGGCGTGCCTGTGACACCCTTTAAAAAGATTATGGATGATAAGGGAGGGGCAAGTGAGCTTATCAAAAAGTTAATGACACCTGATAAAAGTTGCATCCCTTCTAAAATTGGGCAAAGGGATTTTGACGCTATGCCAACCTGCTCGTCCGGTTATGGTGCCGGTTACACGGATGTACAAGAAATCAATTGAAACGCTTGTTGCGGCTTCCTTAAGCATATTTGGCTAGTCCGTAGACACTCTATTGGAATCACATACTTTGTACTACGCTAGTACACTCAACCTCTCTAAACGATAAAAATTGCAACCAAACAGCCCGGTGTTTAAAGTAAGGTTTCAAGACCAACACAATCCCCCTATAATGTCGGCTTTATCCAGTTGATTTTTACGGAAAGACAATGCGTAGAGTGATATTTAACCAAAAAGGCGGGGTGGGCAAGTCCACCATTACGTGTAATCTGGCAGCCATCAATGCGGTTGAAGGCAAGCGCACGTTGGTGATTGATTTGGATGTGCAAGGCAATTCCACGCAGTATTTGCTGGGCCATAAAGTTACTGAAAGCGATAAGACCATCGCCTTATTTTTTAAAGACAGCTTGAGCATATCGTTATTCGGCGGTAACAATGTCAACTCTGGCTTGGAAAACATCATCCACGAAACGCCATTCCCCAATTTGTTCGTACTGCCTTCGCATCCTGAATTAGAACCGTTGCAAGGCCGTTTGGAATCGCGCTTTAAAATCTTCAAGCTCAAAGAAGCTTTGGAAAAACTGCAAGGCTTTGACGACATTTACATCGACACGCCGCCGATCTTAAATTTCTACAGCCAATCCGCATTGATTGCCGCGCAAAAATGTCTGATCCCGTTCGATTGCGACACTTTCGCCCGCGAAGCTTTGTACACGCTGATGCACGCTATCGCCGAAGTCCGGGCTGACCATAACCAAAGCCTAGAAGTGGAAGGCATTATCGTCAACCAATTCCAAAAACAAGCCAACTTGCCACGCCAACTGGTTGAAGAACTGATTGCCGAAGGCTTGCCAGTGTTGACTTCAATGATTTCACCGTCGGTAAAAGTGCGCGAATCGCATTCGGTTTCCCAGCCTTTGGTGCATTACAAACCGTATCATAAATTGACTGATGAATTCCGTGCTTTGTATGCGGAAATCCAGTCTAAATAATTCCTGAATTTAAAATCACCAAGTGGGGCGGTATTTTGCCCCACACATCAACCTTAACGGACAGCCTTTCATGTCCAAACCCTTAATCCACAAAGGCCGTGGCAGTATCAGCAATCAGGCCGGACGTTTTGAAAAACACAGCAGTAGCGCAGAAGACGATGGCTGGGGCAGTTTGGATGCGCCACTAACGCCGCTAAAAACCGAAGTTATCATCGACACCAGCAAATCGGTGATTACCTACAACCAATCGCCAGACATCCCCTTCGACCGCTCTATTAATCCCTACCGTGGCTGCGAACATGGCTGCATTTATTGTTTTGCCCGACCTTCCCACGCCTATTTAGGCTTATCGCCCGGCTTAGATTTTGAAAGCCGCATTTTGGTTAAACCCAATGCCGCGCAATTATTACGCTCTGAATTAGCCAAACGAAATTACCAGTGCGCGCCGATTGCTTTGGGGACAAATACCGATCCCTACCAGCCGTTAGACCGTAAGTACCAAGTGATGCGGCAAATTTTGGAAGTATTGGCGGAAGCTCGGCATCCGGTAATGATTGTCACCAAATCCGCACTCATCGAACGCGATGTCGATTTATTATCAGAAATGGCAGCACAGGGATTGGTGTCAGTGCATTTATCGGTGACTACCTTGCAGCGGTCTTTGTCGCGCAATTTAGAACCTCGCGCCGCCGCACCTCAACGGCGTTTGCAGACTATAGCTGCTTTGCGTGCCGCCAATATTCCTGTCGGCGTGTTGGTTGCGCCCATCATTCCAGCATTAAACGATCACGAATTAGAAAGCATAGTGCAAGCCGTCCATGCCGCAGGTGCCATGCAAGCCGACTATATTTTGTTGCGTTTGCCTTTAGAAGTCGCGGATTTGTTTACCGAGTGGTTAAAGCAAAATTACCCCTTAAAAGCCGAGCATATCTTAGGTTTGATTTACCAAAGCCGTGGCGGCAAAGCTTATGATCCGGCATTCAACCAGCGTATGCAGGGCACAGGGCAAATCGCTGAATTGATAAACCAGCGCTTTAGATTAATCAGTAGACGAATGGGCTTGGATCAACCACTGCCACGATTACGTTGTGATTTATTCAGAAAACCCAATGTGAGCGGGCATCAGCAACTGGATATTTTTGATTAAGGTGCTACAGAACTACAAATACAGAATGGGCAAATTTGTGTTTTGCGCCAAATCAAATATCTACAGTTATCAGATGGCTTACAAATCAGCCGTGGAAAACGCTTTTGGTTTTTGTTGACCACCACAACAGCCTTCTATAACCTAGTTTGCAAGTGTTGTTTTTAATAGCATGTCCGAAAAATTACCGAATTTATACTAAGAGAAAAACCATGTTTGAAGACTTACGCGACCTCTATCAAGAAGTCATATTTGACCATAACCGCAATCCCCGCAATTTCCGTGTGATTGACCCTGCTGACCGCAAAGTGGAAGGTTTTAACCCCTTATGCGGCGACCGTCTGACGCTGTTTTTAAAAATGGACGGCGACACTATCCAAGATGCCAGTTTCCAAGGTTCCGGCTGCGCGATTTCTACGGCATCGGTGTCATTGATGACGGAAATCATCAAAGGCAAAACTGAAGCAGAAGCGGAAGCGTTGTTTAAGACCTTCCACGAAATGACCACGGGCAAAGAGGAAGACATCCAGTTGGAAGCGGTCGGCAAGTTGGCGGTGTTGGCGGGTGTACGCGAGTATCCTGCACGAGTGAAGTGTGCGACCTTGGCTTGGCACACGCTGGATGCGGCGTTGAAAAACGAAACTCAGGCTATTTCTACAGAATAGTTGGTGAGTTGGTTGGCACCTATTTATCTAAGGCTGCTGTATTTCTGATGTATTTGGTCACTAGTACTCAGTCAATACTGTTTTGACGGGGTTGTAGGGGCGAATTCATTCGCCCTGTGCGGATAAATCCGCACCTACACGAAAATCATTACCGAAAATTCAAGATTGACGGCATTATTATTGTGGGGGCGAGCGACTGCTCGCCTTATCGCAGCAGGATTTGGTAACGATTTAAAAAGATTTAAACAGCTTCTTATAATCTGGAGCTTTTACGCCACAGCAGTTGATTTACAACTGCCATCCTTGAACAGATATTTTCTTAGCAATCCTTGCTATTTAATTTGTTACCCCCATAATCGTCTTTTACAAAATTGCTGAGGATTCCGGTAATGGAAACACATAACGAATTGCAACAAGCTGATGCTTTAATTCCGGTGCTGCCGCTGAGGGATGTGGTGGTTTATCCACATATGGTTATACCTTTGTTTGTCGGTAGGGAGAAATCCATCGACGCACTGGATGCGGCAATGCGTGACAGTAAACAGGTTTTGTTGGTCGCTCAAAAAGAAGCGGAAATTGATGATCCTGATTTTACTGATCTGTATATGATCGGTACGTTGGCAAATATTTTGCAGTTGTTGAAATTGCCTGATGGTACGGTGAAGGTTTTGGTTGAAGGCAGCCAGCGTTCAACGGTGCTGCATTATAAAGATAATGGTGATTTTTTCTCGGCGGCGGTTGAGCCATTAGAAGATATTTTAACGTTCTCAGATCAAGAGCAAGATGTCTTGCAACGCACGGCAATCAATTCATTTGAGCAATACGTTAAGTTAAATAACAAAATTCCACCCGAAGTGCTGACTTCATTGGCTGGTGTTGATGATCCTAGTCGTCTTGCCGATACCATGGCAGCGCACATGGGATTGAAGGTCAGCGAAAAACAAGCCATTTTGGAAACGGCTGATGTTGCGGTGAGATTGGAAAAATTGATGACGCTGATGGAAGGCGAAGTTGATATTTTGGAGATGGAAAAGAAAATCCGTGTCCGCGTTAAGCAACAAATGGAAAAAAACCAAAGGGAATATTATCTGAATGAGCAAATGAAGGCGATTCAGAAAGAATTAGGTGAAATGGAAGATGTGCCTAATGAAATTGAAGAGTTGGAAAAAAAGATTGCTGGGGCAGGGATGTCCAAAGAAGCGAAGGCAAAAGCCGATGCAGAGTTGAATAAACTGAAATTGATGTCACCGATGTCGGCTGAAGCAACAGTGGTGAGGAATTATATTGATTGGATGGTGAATGTGCCTTGGAAAAAAAGCACGAAAGTTCGCCATGATTTGAAAATCGCTGAACAAGTGCTGGAAGCGGAGCATTACGGCTTGGAAAAGGTGAAGGAACGCATCTTGGAATATCTGGCTGTGCACCAGCGGGTTAAGCAGTTAAAAGGGCCAATCTTATGTTTAGTTGGGCCTCCAGGCGTGGGTAAAACCTCCTTGGGTGAATCTATTGCTAGGGCAACTAACCGTAAATATGTGCGTATGGCGCTAGGTGGTGTGCGTGATGAAGCGGAAATTCGCGGTCATCGCCGTACTTATATTGGATCAATGCCGGGCAAAATTTTACAGAATTTAGCCAAGGTAAAAACCCGTAATCCGATGTTTTTGCTGGATGAAATCGATAAGATGGCGCAGGATTTCCGTGGTGATCCGGCATCTGCGTTATTAGAGGTGCTTGATCCTGAACAAAACCACACTTTTGCTGACCATTATTTGGAAGTGGATTTTGATTTGTCGGATGTGATGTTTGTGGCAACTGCCAATACGATGAATATCCCGCCAGCCTTGTTGGATAGGATGGAAGTTATCCGTTTGGCAGGTTATACCGAAGATGAAAAAATCAATATCGCCATCCGTTATTTAATCCCTAAACAGATTAAAAATAATGGGTTAAAAGCTACGGAAATCAATATAGAAGAATCCGCCGTCCGCGATATGATCCGTTATTATTCCAGGGAAGCGGGCGTGCGGAATTTGGAACGGGATATATCCAAAATTTGCCGTAAAGTGGTTAAAGACTTGTTGCTGTCTAGCAACCCAGAAAAAATCTTGGTGACGAGTGGCAATCTCGATAAATATCTAGGGGTACGCCGTTTTAATTATGGTGTTGCTGAAGAGCAAGATCAGGTTGGTCAAGTCACTGGCTTGGCTTGGACTGAGGTCGGCGGCGAATTGTTGACTATAGAAACAGCAGTGATCCCTGGTAAGGGCAAGCATTCAGCTACTGGTAAGCTAGGCGATGTCATGAAGGAGTCGATTGAAGCGGCTATGACGGTGGTTAGGAGTCGTGCTGATATTTTGGGCATTAATCATGATGTTTTTCAGCAAAATGATATTCATATCCATGTTCCCGAAGGTGCAACACCAAAAGACGGCCCAAGTGCCGGTATTGGTATGTGTACCGCCATTATTTCTGCTTTGACTAAAATCCCCGTAAAAGCTTGTGTTGCGATGACTGGCGAAATTACTTTACGTGGCGAAGTGTTGCCAATTGGCGGTTTAAAAGAAAAATTGCTGGCAGCGCATCGTGGCGGTATCACTACGGTACTTATCCCTGCTGAAAATGAAAAAGATTTGGCAGAAATTCCTGACAACATCAAAGGCAATTTGTTAATTAAACCAGTGCATTGGATTGATGAGGTGTTGGAGGTGGCGTTGCAGTATTTGCCAATCCCAACAGAAAAACTGGTAGTTGATGAGCAAATCAAAACGGAAGCAGATGCTGCCAAAACGGTTAAATCTAGCATTACCGCACATTAAAAATCTTTGCTAAAGCCAGTAATGGCGCGGTTTTCAAGGCGTTAAAGCTTGACACTCTGTTGTCGTAGTTGTTATAAATACAGCGGTCGCTGGTAGTACTATAGCTAGACAGATAAGAATCACACGCTTTTTGCTTAATATCCATAATAACTGTTTCCTAAGGGGGAATATAATGAATAAATCGGAACTTATCGACGCTATAGCGGAATCTGCTGAATTAACAAAAGCAGATGCAGGGCGTGCATTAGATGGCTTTATCAGCGCAGTAACAACTGCTTTGAGCAAAGGCGATTCTGTTGCTTTAGTTGGCTTCGGAACCTATGTTGTGAAAGAGCGTGCCGAGCGAAAAGGCCGTAATCCACAAACAGGTGAAGAAATAATTATCAAAGCAGCAAAAATTCCTTCATTTAAAGCTGGTAAAAGTTTAAAAGATGCTGTAAACTAAGCTTCATTAGTCGGGTGCTTAGCTCAGCTGGGAGAGCATCGCCCTTACAAGGCGAGGGTCGGGGGTTCGAACCCCTCAGCACCCACCAGACTTTGGAGTGGTAGTTCAGTTGGTCAGAATACCGGCCTGTCACGCCGGTGGTCGCGGGTTCGAGCCCCGTCCACTTCGCCAAAATAATAAAAGCCCCGTACCTTATGGTTCGGGGCTTTTTTTTTGCTTAATAGTAAGTTGATTCTTTAGGATTATGTAATGCTGACAAAAATTAGAGAAAAAACACAAGGTGCATTTGCTGCAGGCATTTTACTCTTGATTGGTATTCCGTTCGTTTTATGGGGCATTAACAATTACATTGATAATGCCCGGGAAATCCCGGTTGCTTCGGTAGGAAGCAAAGACTTTTACCAGCGTGATGTTAACAAAGCTTACGAGCAATATAGCCAAAGCTTGCGCGGTATGGGGATTGATGAGCAAGTGCTAAAAGTTCAGGCGCTTAATAAACTAATTAAAGATGAAGTGTTGTTGCAGTATGTTAAAGCAGAAGGCTTGGCTGTTAACGATAATGATGTCCGGGAATTTATTAAATCATTAGAGTATTTTCAAACGAATGGAAAGTTTGATGAACAAAAATACAAGACCTTACTGGCCTCTCAGCATTTATCCTCCAATGAGTTTGTAAGCCGGATCAAAAATGCGTTATTAATGCAGCAATTTCAAACCAGTATTGTCGGCAGCAGTTTTGCTACCCAATATGATGTAGAAAGCTTTTTTCGAATTCAAAATCAGCAGCGTGATGCCGAATACATAACGGTAAATCTTCAAGCAACCGCAGAAAAGCCTAGCGATGAAGAAATCACCAGCTATTATCAAAAACATAAAGACGAGTACCAAACCCCGGAACAAAGCTCAATTGAGTATCTGCAATTATCGTTAACCGATATTGCCAGTAAAGTCGTAATTACCGACGATAAACTAAAAGCTTTTTACGAAGAACAAAAAGACCAGTACAGCACACCAGAACGCAGAAAAATCAGCCATATATTGTTTGTAGTCAATGATAAGGTTGATGACAAAGCTGCGTTGGCTAAAGCCTTGCAGACTAAACAAGAGCTATCAGGTAAAGATTTCGCCGTATTAGCTGCTGAGCGCTCTGACGATAAAGCCAGTGCCAAAAACGGTGGTGATATGGGCTTATTTAATACAGGTGTAATGGAAGCGGCGTTTGATAAAGCGGTTCAAGGCCTGAAACTGGGCGAAGTCTCTGAACCTGTAAAATCATCATTTGGCTATCACTTGATAAAGGTTACCGAATTAGTACCTGGTACAACTAAAAGTTTTGAAAGCGTGAAAACAGAAGTCAGTAAGGCTTACCAAAAGAGCCAAGCAGAAAATAGTTTTTATGAAATGGGCGAAAAACTTACCAATTTAAGTTTTGAAAACCCCGATAATTTGCAAGCCGCCGCGCAAGCATTAGATTTAAAAGTCAACAAAACCGGGTTGTTTACCAAAGAAAAAGGCGAAGGCATTGCAGCGGATGACAAAATTCGCAGTGCGGCTTTTGCTGAAGAAGTGCAACAAGGAAATAATAGCGCCCCAATTGAATTAGGCACGGATAGCTTAGTGGTGTTGCGGCAATTAGAGCACAAAACCGCTGCTACCCGTGAGTTGGCTGAAGTTAAAGCCGATATTTCAACAGTATTGGCTAATGTAAAAGCCAAAACCTTAACAGTTGAAAAAGCCAAACAAATAAAAGCCAGTTTACAAAGTGGGGCTGCTTTCCAAGCCGTTGCTACAGAAAACAACTTAACCATCAAATCAGCTAAAGCGTTAAAGCGCAATAATACCGAATTACCTCAAACCTTAATTGAAGCGATATTCAATGCCGCTAAACCCGTTGCCGATAAACCTAGCGTTTTTGTGGTTGCGATGCCAACAGGTGAGCAAGTCGTAGTGAGTTTGGCAAAAGTGGTAGAAGGCGTTATGTCTGAAGATGACAAAAAGCAGCTTGAGTTGGCAAGAAAATCCATTGCCAATGCTTATGGGGAAGGTGAATTTAATGCAGTGGTAAACAGCCTTCAATCTTCTGCGGATATTACCATTAACGCAAAAGCGCCAAAGCAAACGGCTGAATAAGTAAAGATAGCAATCGTCTAATGGCTACTATCGATCTGGCTTTTGAAGTCTTTGGTGAATCTTCCGATCCTGCCTTAATTATCTTGCATGGCTTTTTTGCATCATCAAGAAATTGGCGGCAGATTGCCGAAAAATTAGCGGATAAGCGACGTACCTTTGTGCTGGACTTACGTAATCATGGTGAGTCCGCACATCATCCGATAATGGATTATCCGGCAATGGCGGCAGATTTGCTGGCCTTTATGGATAATCAAGGATTGCAAACGGCAAGCCTTTTAGGCCACAGCATGGGCGGCAAGGTAGCTATGTGGCTTGCCCTCAATCATCCTGAGCGTATCGACAAGTTGATGGTTGCCGATATTGCTCCGGTGAGCTATCAGCATTGTTTCAATAATTTAATTGTCGCATTAAAGTTATTGCCGTTATCCGATTTAACTAACCGTAAGCAGGCGGAAGTTTTTCTGGCGGAAGCCATACCCGATTTGAGTTTTCGGCAATTTTTATTACAGAATTTGGTGTTGCAGGATGGTGAATACCGCTGGCGCATCAATCTGGATTATTTTCAGCAGGCAGCGGCTGGGATTGTCGCTTTTCCTGACACGGCAAATTTAGCGTCGTTTCTAGGTAAAAGTTTGTTTGTTGCTGGCGCAGATTCGGATTTTGTTAAGCCTGAGCAGTTATATGAGCTATTTCCTAATGCCCGGCTACAATATATTGCTGATGCTGCCCATTGGTTGCATGTGCAGCAACCAAAGATATTTCATGAGAAACTAAAAGCTTTTTTAGACGCGAATTAATCCTATTCTTCCCATTCCAATTCAGCAAAAGCCGTACTGATATTTTTACGGTGGAATTGTTCAAATAATTGCCAATGCTGTTTTTCCTCATAGGCCACGCTAACCATAGCATCTTCCATAAATTTACCCTGTTTTAATACCGTTTTGATACCGTCACGCACCGCTAATAAATAGCGTTTTTGTGCTTGCATGGCATTTGGCCAATCAGACCTTACTGGACCGTGACCAGGGACTACAAATTGGTAGTGTTGTTTTTCTAAAGTATTCAATTCTGCAAGCCAACCACTTAGGCTGCCATCAATAACCGGAATGTGTTCCAAAAATAACAAATCAGATAACCACAAGGTATTGGTTTTGGCGTCGAAAACACTTAAGTCTGTTTCGGTATGGGCGGTTTGGTGGGCAGTCAATAATAAAGTGCGTCCACCTAAATCAAGATGCAAAGGCGTATCTATGGCGACAGCTATATCCGGCATTACCAAATCTTCGGCAGATAATTGGATTGCCAATTGTTCTTCTGCCTTTTCCAAGTAATACACCCCGCGTGCAGCAATTGAGGCCTTAAGCTTGGCGTGGCCAACAAATTGAACTCCCGCTTGTTTAAAGGCTTTATTTCCGTAAATATGGTCTGGATGCACATGGGTGTTAATCACATAACAGATGGGTTTTTCTGTCACATGGGCGATGGCTTTCTTAAGGGCTAATCCCTGTTCAGGATTGCCGCCCGTATCAATGACTGCCACACAACGGTCGCCGACAATAAAACCGATGTTGGCGATGCTGCCATGATTTTTAGTATCCGGTATTAAATGTGGGCCGATATGTACATAAACGCCAGCAGCGATTTCTTCAACGGATAAAACCGCAGCAGCCATAAGGGTCTGGCTAATCATATTCAGCCATAAAAAAAGCAATAAACGCATAGATATGTGGGGGCAGGGATGTTAGGTGGGAGAAATAGATTGAGCAATAACAGTAGCAAACTTTGCAAGGCTTTTTGAGGTAATCGGGAGTTACCCAAATGGCCTAGCTATCTGGGGATGTTTTAGAAAGTGCTGCTAAAATTTACGCCAAAAGCGTTTTCGATATTATCGGCACGGGTATATTTAAAGCCGATACGATATTCACTGCCGTCTGCTTTCTGCTTGAGTTTCTTTTTTAGCTTCGCGACTCTCGTGTTTAAAACATCATTGGCAGTTTCTTTCAAGTCAAATTCAACCTTGTTTTTGGTCAAACCTCTAAGTCCAATGCTAAAGCCTATCTCTTGTTGGTTATCAATCGCTAGTCTGGTGCCTGATATGCGGGTGTCTGCAAAAGAGACACTGCTGGTTAAGGTACGCCCCACTAATTTGTAATCAAAGTCTTTAATTAATTGCAGGCCATTCCGGTAAATATCATTGCCTATGTCCGGTACATCTAAAATGTTGCCGTTGACTTTTACGGTTTCATAATTAGAAAAAGAGGTAACCGTGTAATGGTTGTATTGGTTATTAATTACTAAAGAATAATTATTACCCAGTGGAACGCCGACGTTGCTTTGTAAACCGCCGGAATAAATAACGCTGGTCTCAACACTATTTTGATCAGAACCAATAGCGCCAACACGGAATAATGGGATCAAGTCCCACTTTACCTTGCCAGTATCAATCAATTTCGACATGGGGATGCGTAAGCCTGTACCCACAGAGCCGCTATAAGAAGCAACCCCATCGGTTTCGATATAATTTAGTGGCACGTTAAAGAGTAAAGCCCAGCCATTGGCTATTTCCCAGTTGAAACTAATGGGCAAATTGTAGACTTTTGCACTCCTTCCTTTGGAATCATAATTTGAAAAGCCGGTAAGTACGCTTAAATGGCTAGAGCGTTCGGTATTATTTATGTCCCGTAATACACCAGAACCGCTGCCTTCGCCATCAATTGAAGCGTCGTAAATGGATGTTCTTGCCAAATATCCCGAAGCACCACCAATAGTGGATAAGATGGGGCGGCTGTTGACTTCTTTAATTAAGCTGCTCGCATTATTTTTTACCCAATCTTCAAGTTGCTTAGTACTTTCGGAGCGGCTGCTGGCATCAAATGATTGGTCAATATTCAAATCTTTCGATGTCATACGCAGTAAGTTTGACCCTCTAACCGTGCTTACCACCACTTCCGCGCCTTGAAGATCCGCTATAACGACAATATCAGGCCGTTCCTGCGTTAAATCATAATTGGGGTTACTGATGATTTTATTCTCTAAAGTATCGCTAAACTCTTGTTCAGACTTAAAAGCAAAATTTTCAGTAACCACATTGCCATTAGCATAAGTGATAGTAGCAACAGCTGTGGTGGGATGAAAATCGAGGCTGTAACTAGGGAAAGCAATAGTGGCACCACAAATAGCGGTCAGACCAGCCAATAAAGGGCTAATAGATTTATAAAAAGGTTGTTTCAACATTGGCGTTCTCTGTTAATAATCTGCGGATGCCACAATAAGCGGCTGAGTTTTTAATTGGTGTTAAAATTCCCTAAGTGCTTATACAAATTGGCAATGTACCGCTTAGGTTACGGTATTCTATTTATTGATGTTGCCAATAAGCGTGTGAAAACAATAACACAGAATCATTTAGGTAGAGAAATTGTAATGACTATATTATGGACAGATTTCTTGGTTTTCCTGTTAATCGCCATTGTTTTGGGATTTGCGTTTTATTTTCAAGGCAAAGCGCACCTTCAGCGGCCTTTACGAAAAATCACTACGAATAAAACAGGCATGGTGTCTTTTACGCTATTACTGTTTTTTGTCTTGGTTGGCTTGTTAGATAGCCTGCATTTTAAGCCTGACCAATCCCAAGAAACCGAAATCATCAGCGTCTTGGATTATTGGGCCGCACCATTACGCAGCCACGTTGAAAAAACCTATTCAGCGCCGTTCGCAAGCACTTTATATAGTAAAGAAACGTTGGTGTTGCCAGACGGCACATCCCAATGGGCGTATCCGCGCTTGCAATTTGGCGGTAAACATCTGGATGATCCCGAAAAGCAACAGGCGATGGATGTCATAAAAAAAACCTTAGCAGGCTTATTACAAGCACTGGGGTTATTGGCACTTTTGGTTTTAGTGGCAAAAAAACAACGGCCCTTGCCTAGCTGCGCTGCTAAAAAAGCGGTTTTAGCAACCATCGTCATTACCGTGTGCTTGCTTTACTCCGCCGCCTATTTAGCCAATTTTTACCATATCTTGGGTACCGACAAAGTTGGCGAAGACGTTTTTTACCAAGCCATAAAAAGCATACGCACGGGTTTGCTGATAGGTACCTTAACCACTTTGGTCATGTTGCCCATGGCGATAGCTTTCGGATTATTGGCGGGTTTTTATCAAGGTTGGGTTGACGATATTATCCAATACATCTACACCACCTTAAACGCCATCCCCGGCGTGTTACTGATAGCCGCTTCCATACTCATGGTGCAGGTCTATATGGCTAACCATGAACAAGCATTCACCAGCGTACTGGTTCGTGCCGATATACGATTATTGTTTTTATGTTTGATTTTAGGGGTGACCAGCTGGACAGGTTTATGCCGCTTGTTGCGCGCCGAAACCTTAAAATTGCGGGAAATGGAATATGTACAAGCCGCGAATGCCCTCGGTGTTAGGCAGGGCAGAGTGCTGATTAGACATATTTTGCCGAATGTCATGCACATCGTGCTGATTTCCGTGGTTTTGGATTTCAGCTCGTTGGTGTTGGCGGAAGCGGTGTTGTCGTACATTAATATCGGTGTCGACCCCACCACTTACAGTTGGGGCAATATGATTAACGGCGCACGCTTGGAGATGGCACGCGAGCCACTGGTTTGGTGGTCATTATCAGCTGCGTTTGTGTTTATGTTTGCGTTGGTATTGGCGGCGAATTTGTTTGCCGATACTGTTCAAGATGCTTTTGATCCTAGGCGGAATGGCGAATAACCTAAACGCCAATTTCTTCTAAAGACAAATAACAACCCGGATCTTCCGCCCAGACATTACCCGTCATCTGCATCGCCCGAACCCGTGTGTTGCCGTTACAAATCGCCTGATAATGGCAAGTTGCACAACGGCCTTCCAACGGTCTAGGGCTTTGTTTTAATCCTGCCATAATAGGATCAGAGACATCCTGCCAAATCTCAGAAAACGGGCGTTGTTTCACATTGCCTAAGTGATAGTGCCACCAGAACGTATCAGGATGGACATTGCCCAGATTGTCGATATTGGCGACATTCACCCCCGACGAATTGCCGCCCCATTGCGAAAGTTCGGCTTGGATATGTTCGGCTTGTTCAGGAAAACGGCGGCGTACCCAATGTAAAAAATACACGGCATCGGCATCGTTATTGCCCGTGACAAATTCCCTGTCTTTGCCTGCACTTAGCCAGTCGTAACAAGTTTCAAACATTAAATCCATCGCCGCGCAGGTGCGGTCAAAATGCGCGTCGTCTTTACGGTTGCGGTTGCCGCGTCCGCCGTAATTCAAATGCGACAGATAAAATTTGTCGATGTCATGGTCATCCATCAATTGCAATAAAGCCGGAAAATCGTGGTAATTGTCTTCGGTCAGCGTAAAGCGGATACCGACTTTAATACCCTTATCCAAACACAAATGGATGCCGCGCATGGCTTCATCAAACGAGCCTTTGACCCGCCGGAAATCATCATGCGTGCCTTTGATGCCATCTAAACTGACGCCGATATATTGGTAATTAAGCTCGGCAATTTGCTCGATATTGTCTTTGGAGATTTTTGTGCCGTTACTCGATAAGGCCACATAAAAACCCATGTCTTTGGCGCGGCGGGAAATATCAAAAATATCAGGATGCAGCAACGGCTCGCCGCCGGACAAAATCAGCACCGGGACTTTAAAGGCTTTTAGGTCATCCATCACCGTGTAAATTTCCGGTGTGGTCAACTCACCCGGAAAATCCACATCGGCGGAAGTGGTGTAACAATGTTTGCAGGTAAGGTTACAGCGGCGAATCAAATTCCAAATCACCACAGGCGCGGCGGGTTTGCGCGTGGGTTTTAAGGGCGTGGGCGCGATGAGTTCACGCATGTATTGGCTGAGTCGGAACATAAGTTTATTTGCTTTATTAATATGGCGGCGACTTAGCGGTCGCCGCTACGGAATCCGGTTTTTTTTAATATTTTGGTGCTATACAACACATCCCTGCCGAGACAATGCTCGCCCAAAACCTCCGCAATTTGTATGATTTGCCCATCTGCTTCTGCTTGCGTTTTGCCGTGTACCATCGCAAACAAGTTATAAGGCCAGTCGGGCAGATGCCGTGGACGGTGGTAGCAATGGCTGACAAACGGCAATTGCCCGACTTGTTGGCCTAGCTCGTCAATTTTGTCATCCGGCACATCCCACACCGTCATGCCATTAAAGCGGTAGCCGAGTTTGTAATGGTTAGGCACTGCGCCAATGCGGCGGATGATGCCGCTGGCGTGCATCGCCGCCATACGTTGCATGATGTCTTCTTTAGTTAAATCCAATTGTTCGGCTAGGGTTTGATAGGGTTCGGGCGTGAGCGGCAAGCCAGCTTGGGTTGCGTGCATAATGCGGCGGTCAGTATCGTCCATAATCTGTTAGGCATTGTTATTGGCGGAGTAAAAAAACAGGTTTTTTTACTTTCAAAGTTGGTATTAACACTATCAAGCTTCCAACCTCAAATTCACAAAATATTCTTTCAGCTTGGGCATGTTGAACACAGCCAAGCCCGTTTCCTGCTCAATCGCGCTAATGGTGTGCTGTTGTTGCTCTGGCGTTTCCGTCGCCAGCACAAACCACATATTCAATTCATGGCTACGCGCATAATTGTGCGCGACTTCAGGGAAAGCGTTGATGATGTCGGTGACTTTTTCAAAGCGTTCGGCGGGGATTTTCACGGCGGCTAAAGTCAACGCGCCGCCCATTTGTTCAGCGTTGTACAGCGGCCCGAAACGGGTCAAGGTGCCGTTTGCCAATAAGGCTTGCAGACGCGCCAATAAGTCGCTTTCGCTGATGCCTAATGATTGCGCGACTTGGCGGTAAGGTGCATCACAAATTGGGAAGCCAACTTGTAAGGTGTTAATAACGTCACGGTCGATTTTATCCATCGTTTGGCTGGCAAAAGCCATCAGATCAGTTTGGCAAGTTTTAATAACACGCCAATAATCAGCGTGGTTTGCAAAAAGCCCGCTCCAATAATCCAACGCGTTAAATCCGCTTTGGTTTCGGCGATTAACCGTCCGGTATCTGCCCTGAGCAATTCAATTTTGTGGTCAAGGTTGGTTTCCAGTTCCTTCATGTCGCGCCTGAGCGCCGTTTCCATCTCTTTTAAATCCCGTTTGGTGGCGACATCGTCAAGATGGTAGTCATGGATAGCTTGTTGCAAGGTTTCGTTACTGGTTTCGCGCTGGATTTCGGTGATGACGGCGGCTTGTGCATCGGTAAAACCCACCGCTTTTAAACGATTGGCAATTTGTAAGGTATCAATAGGGATGGCGTTCATATTCGGTTGTAGTAGGTAAGTTTTTGTTCGGCAAGGCCATTATAATGATTTTTGGCAAACGTTACGATGACATGGCTGTCCTTTGATAAACCGCCCCGCGCTGTTTAAAACAACGGCGGCTAAATAAAATCTGCCGATCATAATCCGCCAGACCAGACGCTTCGTTAAGCGCTTCCAATTGCGCCAGCACCGTGGCGCGGTCTTTACCGTGGATCATGCAATACAGGTTATAAGGCCATTCCGGTTGTCTGGGGCGTTGGTAACACAGGTTTACAAAACTGAAACGACTGATGGTCGCGCCCATTTCCTTAATCAATTCATCAGGCACATCCCAGACCACCATCGCATTGGCGCGGTAGCCTAGAGGACGGTGTTTGACGATCACGCCTAGCCGTTTAATCAAGCCTTGGGCTTTTAAAATTTCCAATCGGTTGATGACTTCCGCTTCGTCCATGCCCAACTCCATGCCAATCTGGGCGTAAGGGCGCGGACACAAAGGCAAGCCATCGGCGACTTGTGCCAATAATGCAAAATCCTTGGCGTCAAGCATGTTGCCAATCCAGTTTAAAGCCTAAATCAATATAAAAATCATCCACTAAGGGCAGTTGCAAAGCCGCATAGCCCGTTTGTTGCTCAATGCGTTCGATGACGTTTTGCAATTGTTGCGCGGTGGCGGCGACGGCGACAAACCATAAATTGAAGCGATGTTCGCGTTCATAATTGTGGTTTACCTCTGGAAAGGCGCTGATTTGGTCAGCCACGGTTTGTAGTTCCGTTTCGGGTACTGCCATTGCCACTAACGTGCTGGCGCCGATGTGATTGGGCGGAATCACCGCGCCAATACGGCTAATATAGTGTTGTTCGTTCAGCTCCGCCAATGCCGCCAGAACCTCAGCTTCTGTTACGCCCAGCGTATCGGCAATATCACGGTAAGGTGTCGGCGATAAAGGGAAATCGCGCTGGAAATCATTGAGCAAGTGTTTATGCAAATCCGTCAGCATGGTTAAAATCCGATTTTATGCGCCCGTGAGCTGAAAAAAATGCCGTTTGGATGCTTGGCAGGCAAACGTGTGGCTTCTTGCAAAGTTGCGGTGTCGTAGACCACGACTTGATTGTCATCACGCAAGGCCACCCAAACCTGTTCGCCGCGTGGCGTGAATTCCATGTGCAACACGGCTTTGCCGGGCGTGAATGTGTTGGTGACCGCCAACTCGTTCACATCAATGATTTGCAACTGGTTATTGTCTGGCATGGCAAAATTGACCCAAATCTGCCGTGCATCAGGCCGCGCCATCACAAATACGGGCTGCCCAAGCACGGGGATGGCTTTTAGCAGGGTCCAATCACGCTTGTTGATGACCAGCACTTCATGCTTGCCTATCGCGGGTGCGAACAACAAATCGCCCGCCATTGCCCAGCCTTCCAAATGCGGCATTTTGTATACGGGCAGTTTGTCGTCGTCTTTGCCATACGTTGGCAAAATGCGTTTCACGTCTGCGGCGGTGTCCCACAAATCCAGCAAGGCTAAGCCGCTTTCACCAAACAATCCTGCGATGTAAAAACGCCCTTCCGGCGACATCAACGCATCATATGGTTCTTTGCCGATATTTTTGAATTTTGCGATGGCGGGATGCTTGCTGTCGTGCATGTCCAGCGTCCAAATTTCTCCGGCATCGAACAGGCTAAAGACAAATTTTTGCCCCGGCGCATCGACCAAACCAACGACTTTAGAACGTTTGCTCGGCGCGTATTCGGCGGGAATATCGGCGACCAATTCTAAAGTATCAGCGGCGAAGACTTTCACACCGCCCGGTTCGTAATTGGATACAGCTATCAATTTGCCATCCTGCGAAATCGCCCCGCCGATGCTGTTACCCGCTTGCACGATGCGCTTGGTGAGTTGGTCTTGCAACAAGTCGATTTTGCTCAAACCACCATCGCGCCCGAACACATAGGCATAGCGTTGGTCACGCGAAAACACCACGGAAGCGTGGGATAAATCGCCTAAGCCTTTTATTTCTGCGAGTTGGGTGTGGGTTGTGGTGTTGATAATTAAAGCCGCGCTGTCTTCGCGTTCGATGATTAAGCCTAAATCGCCTGTGGCGCGGGGTTCGGCTTGGGCGCTTAGTGAGCAGAGTAGGGCTAGGGTGGGGAGTAATTTTTTCATGGTGTTGGTTTGTTATTTTTATTATTTTGTTGTTGTTGTTCCCAAGTTCCGGCTTGGGAATCCGCGTAATTAATTTAATTCACCAACGCGCGTTAAAAAAGCGCGGTAAACAGATGGGGAATACCAGCGGCCTTTGGCAATCATGTCATCCAGTAAGGGTTTTATGGCAGCAATTTCGCCTTGCTCTTTGGCTTTCAGCAAGATCGATAAAGTGCGGATGGTGGTTAGACCAACGCTATTAGCGAATTGATAACCTAAGTTTTCATCAATAATGACAAAATCAGCATTAATTTCTTTCGCTAAAATAATCGTTTCGGCTTCACCTAAATCAAGCTGGCTTAGTAATAAATCCTTGTATAAATGGCCTTGAATGGCTTGCACAACAATAAAAGGGCAATCAATTTCTTGGTAAGCATGGCTTTTTTTAGCTTTTATCTCTTGATAGACGGCTTCGGCAATGATGATTTGCCCAAATAATGTCGCCAAAATATCCAAACGACCAATAGCCGCCAAGGAAATAATTGGCGTGGTATTGGCGACAACTATCATGGCAGTTTTTGGGCATCGGCAAAAATTTCATCCATTTCGATTTCGTTGTAATCAAAAATCGGTTCCTGCTCAATTTTTAGCTTTTCAATAAAATCCAGCTTGGAAAAGCCCGCCAGTTCGGCGGCTTTACCCAGTGATAAACGCCGCTTTCTATACAGCATCAATGCGGATAAAAAACGCAAATCTTGGGTGAATTGTTCCCGACTCTCTTTTAATGAAAACAAAATGTTTTCGTTGATAGGGAAGGAAATATTAATAGTCTTTTCCTGCATGGTTTTTCCGTTAGTAAGGACTAGAAACGTTAAATATTGCCGCAGTATCTAAATTGGTTAATGGCTTTTGCTCGTTCCCAAGCCGGAGCTTGGTAATCAGCGTAATTAATAATGGTATCGGCAGCCAATGACTTTAATGGTGTTTTCGGCAATTTCATAAACTAGACGGTGTTCGCTATCTATCCGTCTTGACCAGCAGCCTTGTAGCTGATGTTTCAAGGGTTCTGGTTTACCAGTCCCAGTAAAAGGCGTGCGTTGGATTTCTTTAAGCAGTTGATTGATTTTTCTTAAAGTCTGTTTATCGGTTTGTTGCCAATACAAATAATCTTCCCAAGCATCATCGGTAAACAGAATATTCATTCTTCAATCAATGCCCGCTCTGTCGCCTGTCCGTTACGCGCTTGTTCCAGTGATCGCAACAGTCTTTGTGCATTGTTAGGGTTTGATAATAAATAATGGGTTTCTTGCCAAGCGTTATAGTCTTCCAACGACAAAATCACTACATGGTTATTATCATCACGGTTCACAATGCACGGTTCATGGTCTTGGCAAGCTTGCAGGCAAAGCTGGTCGAAATTCTGTTGGGCTTCTTTAAAAAAAATGCTTTGCATAAAATGTCCTGATTAAAGAAAGTTAAAAGTGCTTAATTCATATCAATGGCTTTGCCCAGGCGGTGGCGGGGTGTAGCACTTATCCAAATCGGCATCAATTTTTACCGTTAGGCTTTCAACCGCTTTTAGCGTTAATTTCTTATCGCCGCCTTTGGATTCGGAAATGTAATTGCCGATTAACTGCCCGTCTTTCACCCTGACCAAATGCCCCATCAGGTAGGCAAACAAAAAGCTGGGCTTATGCAAGCGACCCACCAACACATAATCCGCGCCAACGGTTTTGCCTAATTCTGCCGCCACTTCGTTGTGGTCAAACACATAACCGAAACCGCTGCTGGCTTGCAGTTGCGCGGCTGGCGATACCGCGATAATTTGGTAATCGGCGCTTTGTAATTCCTTTTCCAATAACGGTTTTATGCTGGCTGTGCGGGCGATTTCTTCGGGGATGCGCGGCTTCATGGTCAAATCGTTCAGCTCAAAATCCAGAATGGCGATGCGGGTTTCGGCGTGAAGCGGCGCAATTTGTAGAACGAATAACAACAGCAAATAAACAATTTTCATAATTGAAATGTAGGGATAGTTTTTATCGACAAAGCATGTGCCGACGACAGGCGGCGCATCGGTTACGAATGATGTGCTTGGCATTTTCAAAAATCCACATCAAAAACAATCTCATAACCTTCGACATTATCACCAACCAGATAATTGCCGCCGATGGCGGTTTGGCTGATGTAACGGTTCTTTTTGCTCAAATCGGCTTCAATGCGATAACCCAAGGCCACTAAATTAGAAAACCCCAAGGCACTACTGTTTTGCCCTAAAAACACCGTGCTATCTGTATGGAATACCCCAGTCAGCGGAATGGCAAACGGGCTTAAACCTAATGGCGATGCGAGATCAGCGGCAAAATGCAGTAAATCGGTGTGCTTGGTAAAGCCTTGTAAATTGGACGGCTCGGCAAAACTGCTAATAATGCTATGGTTATAAACCCCAGAAGTAGTCAGGGTATAGTTGCATAACTCAGCGCGATGCTGCACACCCAAGCCGATATTGCTTAATACGACATCGGTTGACCAATTAACCACCAAGTTTTGGATCAACTGCCTGGCTTGTAAGGCATCTGCACCACGAAAACTAATGCTGTTCTCAATCCTGCCGATGCCGACATCAACGGCGGGCTTTAGCGTCCAATGCTTGGCGAACGGATATTCCAACATTAAACCGACAAGGCCGCTGTATGCTTCAGATTGCGGCTTAACTACATCTTTGGAAATGCCTTCGAGCAGATTGCGGGAATCGACACTGGCATAATTAAAACCACCGCGTAGCAGCAATTTCATATCATGAAACTCGGCGATTTCGGTTTCCAGCGGCACCTTTACAATATCGAATTTCGAACCCAAGCGGTTATCAACATTCAGCGCATAACCGGACGTGGAAGCATCGGAAATAAACCCGATCAACTGCGCGTAACCCGCAGTGACATTGGCATTCCGACTAGGCTGGTCAGCGGCTAGCTGGTTCTCCAAACTCGCCAACTCGGCTTGCGATAACGCCAACACTGAACCAGACCAAATATAAACAGGCAACAGCAAGATTTTAAACAGATGGTGTTTCATCATTTCGCTCCGAGGTGCTGGTGTTCAGCCCAATCAATGGTTTATCAGGCCGCCTTACGGGGTTTCGTTAACGGCTTTGGTAGTTCCCGTTCCATGCTAGCACAGGCTTGCAGCCAAGAAGCAATAGCATCCTGCATTTCTTGAATCGCTTCCAATGGTGTGTTACCCGCCGCACTACATCCGGGCAAGTCAGGCGCTAAACATAAATACGCCTCGTCTTCTTCACTCCAAAATGTTTCAATCAGATAGGTCTGCATATTTGTCCACCCTATCGAGTCATTGTTTTGCCTGATAAGGCAGGATGTAATCACCACGATTTTGAAAATTCAATAAAAGTGCATCGTCCATTTTGCCAAACGTTCGATGAGAGCCTTTCCCGCCCCGCAATGTGAAGCCCAACTGTGAGGTTATCTTGCAAGCATCATCAAAACGCACGGCTTTGGGGTTATTGCGTAGATGCCAATAATTTTTCTTGTTTGGTCATGGGGTAAAGAGCTGTAGGGCGTAATAGGCGAAGCCGTATTGCCCCAAATACGAGGCTCAATGCATGCGGCGCAATACGCTACGCTATTGCGCCCTACGTCCCTAAACACAAATACGCCTCGTCTTATTCACTCCAAAACGTTTCAATCAGATAGGTTTGCATATTTGTCCCCCTATCGAGTCATTGTTTTGCCTGATAAGGTAGGATGTAATCACCACGATTTTGAAAATTCAATTAAAGCGACTCGTCCATTTTGCCAAACGTTCGATGAGAGCCTTTCCCGCCCCGCAATTTAGAGCCCAACTGTTCAGCTATCTTGCAAGCATCATCAAAACGCACGGCTTTGGGGTTATTGCGTAGAGATGCCAATAGTTTTTCTTGTTTGGTCATGGGGTAAATGCTGGAGCGGGTTTGTAAACCGATTTGTAATGTTTTTAGTTGCTATGAGTAAATTGAAACGTTAATCCCGGTACCGATCAAGTAGGGTACGCTTTGCGTACCTTTTTGCATTACCATCGTTGTAACCGATGAAGGTACGCACAGCGTACCCTACTTGGCTATTGGCGTGGTGGTAATTGGTGATGATTTAAGCGTTTTATGTAGGGTGGGCAGCGTTTTTTTGCCCACCGATTATGCGGCAAATGGTGGGCAGAAAAGCGTTGCCCACCCTACGGCGTTGGATTAAGCAACCCGCGTAGGGCTTAATAGGAGAAGCCGTATTGCGCCGAATGCGAGGCTCAATCATGCGGCGCAATACGCTGCGCTATTGCGCCCTACACCCTTCATGCCTACACCATCAAATATCATTTTTTATTTGCTCTGCTGTTAATATTCGACTCATAAGACATTGAATACGTGCTTCATCAAACCGGCCTCCTTTGACATTTTGAAGGTGCTTAATAAGATCAATTCGTTGGTTATCACGTTCGATTATTAAATACTTTATGTCTTCAGGGTTAAATGTAAGTCGTAAATTTGATATCTGGTTGTTTAATTCGATTTTTTGACGATTGTCTTGTGATTTGTCTAAAGGTATAAATTAATTCGTGTGTTGTTGACTTCTGGAACATATCGCCATTCACGTTCATCTGCAAATCTGTAATCGTTGACGATTGGTTTATTTTTACGAGTTAAAATACCTTGATAGTTTTTGATATAGCGAGAAATATTGAAGATATCCATGTATTCTTCTGAGATAGATTTGTCCTCATCATTGTCATTAGTTGAGCTTATATGGTTGCTAAGCTTTTCTATAGTGTTAATAAGATTACTTGTAAAATGGCTATCTTTGTTTACATAAAAAACAGGATTTAATCCTTCCCTATTTGCCCATTCTTTAGATAAGCCTATCCCAAATTTCCCATACTTTTTCATATGCCCCTTAACTTCTGATAATTTAAGGTCGCAGAATGAGACCATAGGGACTAGAAATTCTGTGGATTTTTCATCCCCACAAATTTGTTCACTGGCATAAGAAACTTTAAAAGTATCTTTCAATATATTGAAAAACCCATCTTTAGTTGTGAAATGAAAAAGTATTTCTGGATATAAGCTGTTCATTATTTTTATACTTTAATAATCAATTTGTGTAAGTAACCGAATAATATATTGCTTTTACGACTTAGGATTTCGCAAAACCCCAAGCAACCAAACCACTTCATCCCGTTGTAAAAACGGTTTCCAAGGTGGCATCGCCGTGCCTTTTCGCCCTTCCAAAATCGTCGTTACCAATAATTCATCCGATTTTCCGGCGAGTTTTTCTGGCAATAGCGCTGGCCCCATGCCGCCTTGCAGGGTTAGTCCGTGGCAGGCGCCGCAGTCGTTTTTGAGTAGGTTGCGGATTTCGGTTTGCCGGGCAGGGGAGGGTTCTGTTGCCCAGGCGTTGATGCTGGGCAAGCAGATGGCGAGAAAAAGTTGGAGTGAAAAAATTGTTTTTTTCACGCCTTTGGTAAGTCGCATTACGGTTTTAATCGGGCGTAGTAAGCGGCGATATTGGCAATGTCGGCGTCGGTTAATGATCCGGCAATGGCATTCATGATGTCGGATTTACGGGTTTTGTCGCGGTATTGCTTGAGTGCGCTTTGCAAGTACGCGGCATCACGGCCTGCCAATATCGGGAATGGCGCGTCGGCGGATGGCGATTTGATGCCGTGGCATTGCGAGCAAACCGCTTCGGCGCGGCTTTGTCCGGCGTAAAGGTTGGTGGCGTTGGCGTTGCTGGCAAAAGCCAAGGCCAGCAACAGTAGTCCTATTGGCATTGCTTTCATTATTTTGCCCCTTGCAGGCCACCGTCGCGTGCTGCTAGTTCATCAGGTGATAGGCCTCTGGTCATGTAGCGGACGCGACCGTGGGAGAATATCCCGGCTGGGCTTTCCATGCTGATGGATGTAAGGCGTTGTAGGCTGTTTGCATCGTAAACGACAACTTCATCGCCGCTGTAACCCGCGCTGACGTAGAGGAATTTGCCATCGGCGCTGTATTCGGGGAAGTAGGCGTGTCCGCCAACATCGAGGGTTTTGACGACTTCTAAGGTTTTCTTGTCGATTAATTGGATGGTACGGGCGCGGCGGTCTTTGCTGATGATGTCTACGGCGACATACGGTGCGTTGGCGTGGGCAGCGGGGGATTCGGTGCCGCCATCAACCGGTATTTGTTTGACGACTTCCATTTTGTCTAAGTCCCAAACGCTGACCACGGTTTTGTCGCAATCGCCAAAGTTGGTGCCAAAGCCTAAGGTGCGCCCGTCAACGACAACGGCTGAGCCGCCACCAACGTGTGGTACGCAGCCTGCTTCCAATTTTTTGATGATTTTGCGGTCTTTTAGGTCGATGGCGGCAACGATGCCGTCGTCGTAAGCGGCGATCATCAGTTTTTGTCCGCCGTGGGTTAAGAAGGCATCATGCAGATGGCGGCCTACATCGGTGATGCGGGTGACCGGGAAGCCTTCGGTTAAATCGACTACCCAGACTTGTCCGGCGTTTTCTAAGGCGATGGCGAATATATCGGCAAAGGGTGTGCCGAGTATCATGCCGGAGTCGGAGGAAACTTGTTTGCCGTCTGGATCTATGCCTTCGAGTTCAAAGGTTTTTAATGGCTCTAAGGTGTCGGCATTGAGGATGACGGCGTTGTGCGGTACGAATGAGCCCGCCATGATGTATTTGCCGTCGCGGGATACGCCCATACCGGGGCCATTCCAGCCTGTTTTGATGCTGCGGACGGCTTGCATGGAATATAAATCAACTTTAAAAATTTCGGCGGTATCGGTTTTTACATAAGCCCAGCGTGGGTTGGCGGGGTTGTAGTCGATAATGTGCGCGGCTGTGCCTGTTGGTACTTCGCCGATTTTTTGGTGGGTTTTGCTGTTGATAAAGATTGCCCGCGAGCCTTCGCCGCGTCCGTATTTGCCACGCGCCGCTACGCCAATGACGTCATCCATGTTGTCGATGGCGAAAGTGGGTTTGCTGGGCAGGGTGCTTTCATCGGCGACATACACTTTCAGTGACGCTTTCATGTCGTCAATAGTGAATGGCGGGTTTGGCAATTTTGGGGTGTTTTGCAAATGTTTGATGACGCCACGGATTTGGTCGTCGTTGAGTTTGCCGTAAAACGGAGGCATTAAGGTATCGAAGCTGCCTGCCATAACGATGGTGCGTAAGGCTGTTGGGCTGCGGCCTTTGAGGGTTTCAGCATTGAGCGCCGGGGCAAGGTAGCCGCCATGATCGGAACCATGACAACTGGCGCAGTTGTCTTGATATAGCTTGTGCATGTTATCGCCAGTCGCATCTGCTTGTGCGCTTAAGGGCGAGAAAAGTGCGGTCAAAATAGAAAGTGCCAGTGTGGTTTTTAGGGTTTTCATGGTTCAAGCCTTGTAACTGATGTTACGCACTCACTTTTTGTGAGACGAAAAATAATGATAATGAATCGCTACCGCGATGTTTTTTAAATCGGGTTCTCGCACCCGAAGGCGAGCTACTTTCTTTTGCGCCGCCAAAAGCAAGTAGCCAAAGAAAAGGCGGCCCGATTGCCGCTCATGTCTTGCGCTCCTCGCACTTGTGCCCAGTGGGGTATTTGTCGGGGGACGGCAAAAGGGGCTTCCTGCCCCTTTGCCGCCGCGCGGCTTTCCTGCCGCGCCCCTTCGGGCTATTCCCGACAAATACTCCGGTGCTCGACGCGGCAAACGGGAGAAACGCGCGTTACTGCGTAACGTCAGCTTGTAATTGGTTTTTAGGCGATACTATAAAATGTCGATAGGGTTTTAACAAACGAATATTCTGGATTGCCAATGTCCATAAAAAATTGGCGGTTTAAAAATTCTTGGTAGTGGTTAAATTTATAGTGATGATGGATAATTCATCACATGATAGAAGAAAAAATCACCTACCGATGTCAGGCTTGTGAAAGCACTGATTTGATAAAAAATGGCCATTCCGGCAGCGGCAAA
>Ga0247844_1001229_pt1 | contig 48994 bp, 44 predicted proteins | sample LaCtaG_FD_192421 | JGI IMG/M metagenome (GOLD analysis project Ga0247844, IMG submission 192421) | Freshwater microbial communities from meromictic Lake La Cruz, Castile-La Mancha, Spain - LaCruzMarch201714.5m_1 | ecosystem: Environmental > Aquatic > Freshwater > Lake | place: Spain: Castile-La... | reverse complement strand
GAATTAAAATTTAGTCAGGCTCTAATATTTGCCTATAAAAAATGGCCGGGGATAACTGTGATACCGTGAATTATTAACAATCATAAGAGTAATAAATTCACATAAGCCCGAGGAAGGTTGATTCTTTGATTAATGGAAGTTAGTTAATACAATCAATAATAAATTAGTATGTTTTATCTTTTATTATTAGTTTTTATCAATGGTGAATAAATGATGGATGAAAAAAAACAGTTTTACAAAGAAATGAAAGAGGAAGTTAATGACTATTTTATTGAAAAAAAAATAGATTCAAAGGCGAACTCGCAAATGATAATTAAGTTTTTTGGCTATTTAATAGGTTTAATTTTAAGTTACAGTATTCTATTATTTTATTTTGACGATTTATCAAACTGGAAGAAACTTATACTTTGTTTTTCTCTGTCAATTTTTATCATGACCTTTAAAGTAAATAATTTACATGACATCATGCATGGTTCATTTTCTAAAAATTATCGTTACAAGAAATATGTCTCTTATTTGTTAGATTTATTAGGAGCGAGCAGTTTTATTTGGAAAAATAAGCACAATATTAGTCATCATTATTACACAAATAATGCATTTATTGATAACGACGTAAACGTTTCTCCTATTTTACGATTCACTCCTCATCATAAATTAATGAATATTCATAGGTTTCAAAAATATTATACATTTATAGTTTATTGCTTTCAGTGTTATTTCTGGTTTTATATTTCTGATTTCAAAAATATTTTAAAAAGAAAAATTACTACCAAAAATCTTCAGGGTTTTAATTCCTTTGAAATATGTACTTTTTTTATTTTGAAATTCGTTCATTTGATCATTTTTTTATATATTCCAAGTCGCTTCGTTGGCTGGAGCAATGCACTAATTGGATATTTTATTGTGTATTCACTTGCAGGGTTAATGCTAGCACTGATTTTTCAAGTAGCTCATATTTTTGAGAATTCCCATTTTCATTCAGAAGAAAATTTCGATGATCAAAATGAATGGGCAAAAGTGCAAATTGAAGGTAGTTGTGTTTTTGGAGTTAATTCCTTTTTCGGTCACTGGGTTTTCGGCGGTCTTCATTTACAGGTAGTTCATCACCTTTTTCCAAATATTTGTCATATTCATTATCGAGCTATCTTTCCTATTATTGAAAAACATTGTAAAAAAAACGGAATTAAATTACAAAAATTTAATAATTTTGGTCAAGCCTTAATTTCTCATTATCGGCAATTAGAATTATTAGGCATAGGTAAAGCATTTGGAGATATTGGCTTAAAGAATGCTCAAAATAGAACTTTTGAAGGTATATAAAAGCAGACATTTTAGTTTAGAAAAAAGAATAAAAGACAATGAAATATCAATTAAGGATATTATGAAAAATAATACAATCACTTTTGATGCCTTGGTAAATCCTAAACACTATAAGTTTGAAAAAGCAAACTGTTATCTCTGTCAAAGTGATCAGAATGATTTTTTTCTAATTGGTGAAGAAGACTTAACTGGAAAGGAGGGTAGTTTTTTATATGTAAAATGTAAAAATTGCCAATTAGTATTTCAAAATCCGAGAATTCATAAAGATCAAATCAAATCATTTTATGATAGTGAATATATTGCACATCGAAAAAAAATTGATTGGGGTTTTTTAACTCCTCTATATGAATGGGCAATGAACAAACATGATCGAGATAAAGATATTATAGTTTCGAAATATGTTAATATAAATAGTTCATCAAAAGTTTTAGATGTGGGTTGTGCTGTGGGAACGTTCCTTTTGCACTTAAAAAAGAAATATCAGTGCAAAGTTAGCGGAGTGGATTTTAAGGAAGATTTAAATTTTGCAGGAAAAGATCTAATTGATTTTCATTGCGGTTTTTTTTACGATCAAAATATTCCAGAAAATTCTTTTGATTTAGTAACTATGTGGCATTTTTTAGAACATTGTTACGATCCTCAGAAATCATTACAGATGGCAAGAAAAGTTGTGAAAAAAAGTGGAAAAGTTGTGATTGAAGTTCCAAGACTTGATTCATTAACCTATATGCTTTTTAAAGAAAAATGGCCTGGTGTTCAAGCACCGCAACATACAGTAATATTTGATAAAAAAAATATTATAAAAATGGCAGAAAATAATGGATTTAGAGTAGTTGATTATTTACCCTATGGAGCATTTCCATCTTATTTTTATATTTTTGCAGGAACATATTTCAAATTAATTGGAAAGGGACTTAATTTAAATAGGATTATTGCTCCCTATTTTTTAGGACAACTACTCTTATCTCCAATTTTATTTTTTGAGAAAAAATTAAATTTATCAATGCAAACAATTATTTGTGAGAAAATTGATTGAAATATTTTCTGGCTTTTTTTCGCCTAGTTGTAGTTTATTTCGGAATGTCTCTTAATGGGATTATCTTAGGATTGTTATTTGTATGCTCTTTTGGAAAATTGAGAAGATTCAATGCAGAATTTCTTGGGCCATGTTTTTGTCGACTCATATTGAAATTTATTGGCATTAGATTAATTGTGACAAATCCTGAAAAACTTCCACAGAATTTACATTTTGCTAAGGTAATGTATATTTTTAACCATAATTCATTTTTAGACATTTTTATTATTCAATCACTTGGATTAAAAAAAACGAGACCGATTATTTCTACGAGAACTAGAAAGATTTTACCTCTTTTTTTTTCTACATTTGCCATCGGTTCTCATTACATTCCATTCAAAGATCAACCGGTTGAACGTTTAAACTTTTTTAAAAAATTAACCTTATGGATCAAAAATAATCCAAGTGAAAACCTTATTTGTGCACCCGAAGGAGTTCATACTTTTAAATATGAAATTAGCAAATTTAACAAGGGGATTTTTCACACGGCCCTACTTAGTAAAATACCTATATGCCCTATTTTTTTTGATATACCAAAAGAATCAAATCCACTTGAAAGTTATTTCTATAAAAGCGGTGTTGTGAAGATTACTGTAATGGATATCATTGAAACCAAAACGTGGTGTGAAGAAAAGTTATCAAAACATATAGAAGAAGTACGAAACATTTTTGTAAATAAAAATGATGAGATAAACCATGTTTAAAACAATTTTTTTATGTTTTAAAGCAATTATTAATAACTGGAACCAACCGCCAAATATTGAGCAAATAAAAAATCACGAAGTATCTCTAAGGGTTATGCCATGGCATTTGGATTTGAATTTTCATGTAAATAATGCAAAATATTTTTCTTACTGCAATCAAGCCCGTTTTGTTTTTATGTTAGACACAAAAATTTTATCATTTATTTTCCGCAGAAAATTTATTCCTGTAATAAAAAAAATGGAAGTTCAATATTTGAAATCTTTGATGTTATTTCAGAAATTTAAAATCATAACTTCACTTGTTGAAGTACAAAAAGGTTTTTTACTTTTGGAACATCAAATTATTGATAATTCAGGGGCTTTAGTTGCAAGAGTGAAGTGCCAAGTATGTTTACTTAAAAAAAATGAATATATTGATCATGAAAAGTTATTTGAAAACTACTTTAATTTAGTCGAAAAGAAGTAATCATAGAGTGGGCTAACAATACCAAAATTGCAATGGTTCATTTGTTTAGATTGATGATGATCTTCGTGGTGCTTACGAATATTGGAAAAAATATATTTAATCCTATAATAAGATAGTACTATAATAGTAAGATTAAGAATTTTTCCAATTAAGGCTCTTATAGTTAAAGAGCCTCATTTTTACGTGTTCATTTTTTGTTAAAAATAATTTTATATCTACCTTTGGGCCATCCATGAGAAATTGATAAATTTTTTCTTTATAATTTCTTTTCAAAAATTAAGTCCTTTTTGCTAAAGCAATAGTAGTATAGTGTCTAATATTTTGCCACTTCCTATAAAAATGAAAAGCACTAGTTAAACTCAAAAATGTCTAATTTTAAGAATGTTAAGCTTATAATTATGAAAAACATTGATCCTAATCAATTTTTGCAGCACTATCCTAAACCTTCTATCCCAAATAGCATTGAACTAAAAGCATTACTTAAATGCACTAAATACTCTCTTTTAAAAACTGAGCTTAATGGAATTTATGATTTATGGATAAGTGCTTTAGGACAATGGGTCTATTTAAAAGATATTTATAATTGCAAGATTTTTTATGATAATACGTCAGTTATTTTAAACGATGGGTATCATTTTAAAAAATTGTTAAAATTTAGATTTCAATTAATTGACTCAACTATTATAGACGAAGAAATTGAACAAATTTTTAGAAAGATGTATGAGGCTAGTTTTCGATTAGAAAATGAAGCGATAGAAGATCTTTATGAATTAAAACAAAATGAAGATTCACTTTTTTATCCCACTTGGTTTCTTTTAAGTTTAGGTGCAGATGATCGTTCACAATTAAAAAGAAATAGAGTTCAGGAAAATTACCCGAATAAATATGGAACTACCACTATTCCCAAAAAATTCATCAACAGATCTAATTGTACAAGTTCCTCAATTGATGAAGAATCCATGGCAAAAATTGAAATTGAACATTATAAATTAATACTAGAATTCATAAGAGGTAATAATAATTCTAGTGAATTATTTAATAAAATAACATCTTCAATATTTTCCTATTTTAATTTAGATTTAAATTCTAAAGCAGAGCAAATTTGTCTTACTCCCTCTGGGACTGATGTGGAATTTCTTTGTACTTGGATTGCTTTACAAAGAGCTAAATCACGCAATGAAGATTTAAAAGTTCACATTATCATTATTGCTGAATTAGAAGTAGGAAGTGGAACAATCCATGCTTCACTTTTTAATCATTTTTCATCTCAACTTCCAAGCGGAATGAATTCTAGTCGCGTCTTTTTTAGTGATGATAAAGGGATGTCTGCTTTAAAAAATAAATTAATATTATCAAAAATTAATATTAGAAATGAGACTGGTGAATTAATTCATCGTGAAGACGTGGAACAAAATTTAGGCAGGGTGGTTTCTCAAGCAATAATGATGCAAGATGTTGTTCTTTTACATTATGTACCTAGTACTAAAACAGGACAAAATCAGGTTTCTTTAGAATTTATAAGAAATTTAAAAAATATTTATAGTGATCAATTAATTATTGTCGCTGATGCTGCTCAAGGAAGATTTAAAAAAAATGCCATTAGAGATTTCTTAAAAATGGGAATCAATGTGAGCTTTACTGGGTCAAAGTTTTATTGTTCTTCCCCCTTTTGTGGAGCATTGATAATGACAGAGAGTGAATCTCTTACTTTTCAAAATACATTAGGTGAGGTGCCAAAAAGTTTTGGTCATTACTTTGATAATACATTATTTTATCGAATGCCGAAAAATGAAAATAATGAATCCTATTGGACTAATTGGGGACTTTGTTTGAGATGGATGCAAGCAATTCATACAATGGATATTATGCAACATATTTCCGACGATTTTATTGAATCACTTATTTTAATCTGGAGTGAGGGAGTTAAAAAAATAATAAAAAATTATCCACAACTGATATTATGTGATTTACAGGAGGAACAATTTCTTGATTGGGAATATCTTTACCCAAATAGTATTGTTACTTTTAAGGTTTGTTCGAAGATGAGTGATCAAAAAAGTTTTTTTGATGAAATTTACATGGCCATACAAAAGGCAAATGAATTTGGCGATCAATGCTATGAAATTGGAAGACCCGTACATTTGGCTTTGACAAAAAATGGAAATTCCTACATGGCATTAAGGTCTGCGCTAGGGGCAAAGAGTATTATAAAAGCATATCAATTATATTTATCATCAGGTTTTAGTTCTGCAATTAACTTTTTATTATTAGAGGATGAATTAGTTTTTGCTAAATTATCTAAACTTATAGATAATAAAAATACTATATATGAATATGCTAATGAAAAAAGTTTTTCAATCGAACCTTCTTGATCCAATTGATTCAGGTTTCATTATTTATGATTTAGATTTTTTAACAAATAAAATGGTTGATTTGAAAAATGCCTTTCCTGGTCATTGGCTACATACCTCTGCAATAAAAGCATGTCCACTTCCTAATATTTTATCTTTTGTTCATAAAAAATTTCATTTAGGAGCAGAAGCAGCTTCAATTGAAGAAGTGAAATTGGCAATTGATTGTCAGATCCCAGCTCATTTAATTATTTATGATGCTCCTATTAAAACGATGAGTGAATTAGAATTTGCGCTGAAAAATAATATTCATATTAATGCTGATAGCTTTGAAGAGTGTGATCAGATAGCTGAAATAATAAAATTTTACCCTAATGCAAGGGTTGGGCTGAGAATTAATCCTGCCGTCGGATCTGGAAAAATTCAATTTACTTCCGTTGCCACCAAGGATTCTCATTTTGGTGTTTTGTTGGATGGAAATGAAAACAAAATTCGGGATTATTTTTTAAAATTTCCTTGGCTCAACGGGATCCATGTACACATTGGTTCCCAGGGTATGAGTCTAGAAACATTGGCCCAAGGAGTGGGAGTAGTCTTTAATTTTGCACAAACATTACCTGGTTTAAAATACTTTGATATGGGAGGTGGGCTTCCAGTTGCTTACCGGCCTTCTGATGTTGTTTATTCCTTTCATGATTATGCTATCCTATTAAAAAAACATATTCCTCAATTATTTGAAACTAAATTAATAATAATAACTGAATTTGGAAGATCACTTTATGCTCAGGCTGCCATAGCTGTAAGTCATGTGGAGTTTATAAAAAATCCAAATTACATTGCTTGTCATTTTGGTGCAGATTTATTTCTTCGAAAAATATATAAACCCTTGGATTGGTACCATAAATTAAGTGTTATCAATTCTATTGGTGAAGAAAAAAAATCGCCATTTAAAACTTATAAAATTTCAGGACCACTTTGTTTTTCGGGAGATGTTTTAGAGAAAGAGATTGAAATACCAGAAGTTGAAAAAAATGATTTTCTCATATATCACGATGTTGGTGCCTATACTTTGAGTATGTGGTCTCGTCATTGTAGTAGAGCTATACCTAAAGTTATAGGTGTTCTTGAAGATAAGTGTTTTATATTAAAAAAACGCGAAACAAGAGAACAATTATTTCAATTTTGGACTTAGCAATTAAGTAAATAATTTTCTAATTTTTATTTATAATATTAGGATATTTTAAGATGGCCAGAACATCAGGGAAAGTACTTTTTTTAATAGATTTTTTTAGTGCTATATATTATTTTTTTGTAATAAGTTTGAGTTTATATAGTTCTGATTTTTTAATGACATGGGTATGTGGTAAAGTTAGCGGATACTGGAGTATTTTTTATTGGATCATTTTTTGTACCTTTAGTTTTTTATTTTTAGTTTTTTATATTTCTCTAATATATTCATCACTTCCAAGGTTAAAAGAAGGTTTTAGTCAAATGCCTAATCATCCCACTGTACTACTCTGGGTGATCAAATTTTACATAAAAAAACCCCTCACACTTCCTCTTATTCATCATGTATTACATTCTTTTCATACATTGACCTATGTTGTTTATAAGTTGATGGGAATGAATATTTCCTATGGTTTTCAAATGTCCTCCAATGTTGACATTAGAGATCCTGAACTTTTTGTTTTTGGAAAAGATAGCACAATTGGTGGAGATGTTATTATTACAGGGCATTTCATGATTAGAGAGAATCTTGTTTTAAAAAAAGTGGTGCTAGCTAATAATGTGATGATTGGTGCTGGTGCCAAAATTCTAAATGGAGTCAAAATTGGTGCTCATACAGCCATAGGTCATGGATGTGAAATTTCCCATGATGTAAGCATAGGAACAAACTGTATTTTAGGAGCAAAAACGGTGCTTGGAACAAATGTGGTTATTGGCAACCGTGTGAGAACAAAAGAAGGTACCTTTATTCTAAAAGGTTCTGTTATCGCAGATGAATCCTATATTGAAGGTATTTTTGATAATAGTGTTGATTATAAAAATAAAATTCAATAGGAAAATAAAATGTCATTAATTTTAGTTGGTTTTAGATGAAATCATTTAAAAATTATTTATTAAATTTTTTGACTTATTTACCATATAAGAAATTTGAACTTGCTTGTAAAAATAGTGAACAATCATTTGAAAATAATTGGCAAAGTACAAAAAAACTTCTTCTTAAGAAGAATCAGTTTTGGATAAAAAAAGGTCGAAGTAGCGATTCAAAGCTAGATGATTTTGATATCACAAATTATTCATACTATGAAGATGCTATGTTGCAAAGTATGGATTCTAGTATTTCTGAACTTAACGGAGAAAAAGTTTTATTTTCACCTATGACCTCTGGAACAAATGGCGCCATGAAACCATTTCTCATCACAAAAAGTTATAAAAAGCAATATCAAATTGTGACACCGCCTTTTATACATTCAATGACAACTCACGTGGACCTAGGTCTTGGTAAGTTTATTTATTTAATTAGTCTTGATTCTGCAGGATTTTTAAAGGCCAATGTACCAACTGGGACGATTGGAAATTTTACCTATAAAAGCCTTCCAAAACTATTCAGATTATTTTATGCATTACCTTCTAATATATTAAAAAATCCAAATATGTTTAAAGAATACTCACCCTATTATTGTTTAAGTACAGAAGTATCGGCATTGTTTTCGGTTACTCCTCCAATTGCAATTAATTTTTTAAAAAATGTTTTAGATGATTTAAAAGTGAAAATTCATAAAATTCTAGATCCTAAATTTCAAATGGAACTTGGGATTAGGCTTTCTTCAAAGCGAGAAGCACATTTAAAAAAAATTCTTAATAAGGATCAAATTTTAGTAACTGATATATGGCCAACTTTGCAAATTGTATCCTGTTGGACAACTGCGGTTTGTGAACTTTCTATTCCTGAACTACAAAAATTAGTAACTAGTTCTGTGAAAATTGTAGATGGATTTTATTCAGCAACAGAGGGCTGGGTTACTGTACAAACGAATTTAACTCAACGTGGCTGCGTATATCATCCTAATGGATGTCTTTTAGAATTTATTGAATGTGGTTTGCCTATTCTAAAGGAAAATTTAGTAAAACCATGGAATCTAGAAATGGGAAAAACCTATGAGGTTTTTTTTACAAATTTGATGGGACTTATAAGATATAGAATTGGAGATATTGTAAAATGTAATGGTTTTTTTTATTCAAGTCCGATTTTAGAATTTGTTGGAAAATCAGCAAGTGCTATAAGTTTAGGTATTATTAGATTAAGTGAAAACGAAATAACTAAGGCGGCAAAATTAGCAAAATTAGAGGATTTAAATAATAATTTTTTTGTTTCATTTACACCTGAAGGTCACGGACTAGGATTTTACCTCAATGCAAAATTTGAAATGGAAGATAAAAAATTGTTAGCTTTAGTTTTTGGATTTGATCAAGAATTAATGAAATTGAGTAAAGATTATTCTAAGGAGCGTAGTAATGGTACGGTCCTTGGAATTCGTGTCTATAGAGTTCAGGGTGAAGTGGAATATTTTGTGACTGATAGTACTGGGCAAAAAAAACCTAAGGTTATTGTGAATGATCTTAATTTTATTAAAGAATCGAATTTTATAGAATTGGTATAACTTGAGCTTATGAAAATTTGCTTAATAGTCTTTTCTATTTTTTGATTCTGTGAAAATAAACTCACTGCCTTTTAATGATTTCGCTTTTTTCACCCATTTATAAAAATGATATGACTGGCCTGAGGAATGCTTTATTTGCGGAAGAAAGTAGCAGGGTAACCCAGGATAGCAGTGGTGGGCTTCATGAAAATTAAAATAAAAAAGAATATATTTAGAAATAAATGGTGAAAATATTAGGCTTCTTGAATACTTCGCTTGCTCTTGGTATTTTATTGGTAAAACTTCTGCCCCATTTGAGTTTGGTATTTCAATATTAGAATGCTGACTTAGGGAAATAATATCAGTGAATATAAAGCTGATAAGTAAACTTGGTAGTAATAATAAAAACCAGTTAGAAAAATAAAATAGAATAATACTATAAACGAATATCATTCTTCCCATGGAGTATAAGCAGGTTTGAAATTCTTCTTTTGATAAAAATCTTTTAAGTTTTTCAATTTTCCAATAAATACCAAATCGATAACCTAATGTGAAAAGCGGAATATGATATTTCCATGAAAAATCTACAATTTTTTTTTGAAAAGGACTTAATCGATTAATGAAGGTTTTTTCTGTAGTTGGATCTCTGTCTCTCCATCCAGTCCATTTGTGATGAAGTTCATGAATGAGTCTCCAATTATCAAATGGTATAAAAACAAAAAATGAAATTATTTTTCCAAAAATTAAATTTAATTGGGTAGTTTTAAAAAGTGAATTATGGCCAAATTCATGAATAAGAATGAAGCATTGTATAAAAAAAATTATTCCGAAAAACTGTCCGATAAAATAGACATAGATATTTTGATTTAGTGACCAAAATAAAATGGAACCGAATATAAATGGTAGTATGAGTAATTGTAGTGCTTTTAGATTACTTTTTTGCATATTTTAATCTCTTAGCATAATTAGGGATTTAATCGCAATGGCCGTAATAAATAAATACTGAAAAAAAAGTGGTTTTAGAGTAATGATTTTTTCCTCAATTAATTCATAAATTAAAAAGAGTATAAAAGTTGTTAAAACCCACCAACTGAAGCCCTGGTTAATGAGATAGCTTAGCCAGAAATATTTTAATATGGAAATAAGCGATGAAAGTTTGTGATTTTTTAATATTTTATAAAGAGAAAAACATATGGTGATAAAAATTAACGTAGCAACAGTTGATATGAGATTGAAAATACAAAAAGTAAATAATTGAGATAAGGCGAGTGGAAGAACAAGTAATTTTTTTAAATCAGAAATATTATTATAGTATTTGTGGTCTTTATTACAATTTTTATCATATGAAAGCATATTAAGATCATCAAATAATCGGAAGAAACATAGCTGACTAGTTATATAGAGATATAAAATGCATAAATATATAATGGATAAAATATTAGAGTAGTTAAAAAACAATAATAAAAATGGAATAAGTAACCATGGAATAGGTTTAAACCTTTCCTGATAGTATTTGATAAATGAATTTGCTAATGAGTTTGAAAAAAAATTTGTAAAATATTTATTTCGTAGATTTAATCTAAACATGTAATCGTGCCATGGTAAGCATTGAGATGAATTTTTTGTCCATCTTTTAAAAGTTTTGTAATATTTTCAACTCCAACAATTGCTGGAATTCCAAATTCTCTTGCTACTATTGCTCCGTGAGAGAGCATGCCACCACGTTCGACAATTAAGCCGCTAATAAGTGGAAATGCACAAATCCAACCGGGATCAGTTTGTTTTGTCACAAGAATATCGCCTTTTTCAAGTTTTGCAATTTCATGAATTCCTTCAAGTATTTTTACAACACCAGTAATTTCACCACCACAGGCCGATAAACCCTTAAATCCTGCATCGGGATCACTTATTTCTAGAATAGTTTGGTTAGAAAACTCACCAAGATATGTTGAAAAATGATCGGGATGATCAGTTGCTAGATTATATTGTATTTTTCGTATATCAATTAGTTTGTTGTAATATTTAAAATCAAATTCTTCTCCAGATAAAATACGGGTAATTTCTTCATATTCCAAAAAGAATATATCTTTTTCCTGTTGGAGGAAGTTTTTTTTCAATAATATTTTTTCTAGTTTTAAAAGAACTATTTTTACACCGTAGTATAGTTTAGCCTGCTTAAGTCGGACTCGCTCCCTTGAAGAAATACTATAGCATGTCATAGAGACTAGAGGTTTGATAATAATGGGTAAAATTAGTTTCCAAAGACCCTTAGCTCGAAAACATTTTAAGAATATAGAATGAATTAATTCAATTTGATCCTGGTGTTTTTTTGTAAAATGAATTGCTGGATCAGTTGGATTAGAAAGAATGTATGATTTTAACATTTCAATAAATAGATGTGGATTATCAGAATAATTATCAGTCAAAAATGTTAATTCTCCCGAACATCTAAACCCCCATGTTTTTAAATATTTATTTATGATGGTAAATGCTGCTGAATTTTTATTATTTTCAAGTAATGCCCAAATAGTTGAAGAAGGTTGTTCTTGGAATGCAGTTTTCATTTGATGATCGGCCACTATGACCCGATAGATGTCAAACATTTCAAAAATGGGGCGATTACTAATGAGATTGGGAATGGCCTGAAGAAGTTCATTTTGGTAACCCTGTGATTTTTCTGGATCAATGAGATGACAAACTTTTCCTAGGACACCGTGGGTGATCATGGCGTAAAAATCGGCAAAAGAAGCATTAACCCATTCGTAAAATCTAATATTTAGAAATTGTCCATAACACTGAGAGATGGATTTCAAATCAAAAGCATCTTGACATTTTTCAAAATAACTATCTACCATTGATTCAATGTAGCAAACTTTATTTTCTAGAAAGAAAAACTTCTTAATGAGTTTATAAAAGAACTGAAAAGAAGATAATTTTCCCTTGATAGTATTTTCAATATTTGTCAATTTTTGATAGCCAACAAAATCATCAAAACTTTTTTTAAAGAGGAATCCAAAGGGAGTTAATTCCAAAATTTTGTGAATATTAGTCATATTATAATACATTCTTTGCCCCCAAAACCCGATGACATTATTGAGAGCAAATTCAATTTCATTAGATTTTTCTAAATTTTTTGGATAAACCTGTAGATCAATGGCCAAATTTTTAAAGTAATGATAGTAGGATTTTTTTGCAAGAGATCCTAGAAATGGAGATAATTTATCTGGGTAGTTTTCATTCACATTTGTATTAGACCATTTTTGAAAATGTTTAATCGTCGTGATGGGGCGAGTTTGCACGATATAGATATTCTGTCCTTTGGCTGCCCATTCAATGTCCTGTGGTCTTTTATATAGAGTAATAATTTTATCTGCAATTTCTCGTAACATTTTTAAATTATAAGGAACATCAACAGGAGTTACAGTGTGAGGAAAGGTTCTAGTTTCAGGTGTAACACTACCAGCTACTAATTTTTCAGCATGTCCTGCTACCCACTCAATTGTTATTAAATTGTAATCATTGGGAGAATGGGTGAAGTAGACACCGGCATAATCAGGCTCAATCATTTCTTGAAGAATGACTGCCATTGTTTCCAAATTTTTACCTAAATGGTTTCCATAAACTTTGGCGCGATTATTTTTTAGTGAATCCCAACATTTTAAAATATTTTTTAGAAGATCTTCTTCATTATTTTTTGAAATATATGATTCAAGCTGACCAGCAAAAGAATGATCAGTGGAATCTTCACCTATCGCTGAACTTCTTACCATGACATAGGTCGATTTTATTTCTGAAGAAATGAGTGCAAGCTCACTTTTAAAAAGGTCAATGTTTGAATTATAAAATTCGCTACTAAGTACGTAACCATCGGGAACGGGAATTTTTGCGTTTAACAAACGAGATAAATGATAGGCCTTACCACCCACATGGCATTCCTGTAATGTTTGGTCTTTTAGTGGTTTAAATATTTTCAAAGATCTCCTGAATATTTAATTAGCAACAATTACTATTTTTTATATTCTTATATGGTAATAAAATAATAATAAAATAATAATAAAATCACTTCGTTTTTTTTATTAGTAAAATTGCAGGTAACATAAATAAATCAGCAAATACTGCTAATGTTAGAATCACTCCCGTCATCACTCCAAATTTATGGTTTGGAAGAAAATCAGCAAAACTTAAAACGCCAAAACCAACACTTAAAATAAGTGTGGTTGAAATTATTGTAGGAAATAAATTTACTACAATATTTTGTAGGGCTTCTTCTGGAGTTTTTCCTTTTTGAATGAGATGAGTATAATGGTGAATAAAGTGTATGGTATCATCTACTGCAATTCCCAAACAGACACTAAAAACAAGTGTAATACCAATATCAATTCCGTAACTAAGTAGGTACATAATCCCGGCACCATAAATTAGTGGTATTACATTTGGAATCATGGAAATAAGTGCAAGTTTCGTATTTCTAACCAGTAAATACATGATAAAACCTATTAGAAGCATGGAAATAATAGCGGAACTACCTATGAGATTAAAAACAACTTCTGTTAAAGACATAAAAAGTGGCACTTTTCCTGTTCTAAATAAATTGAGGTTTTGTTCTTTTGCAAGATCTTCCACCCATGTCATTTGTTCAAGAAGTTTATTGGAATTTTCTTCAGTCGTAAAAAGTGTAAATTTTAAATATCTCCCCTCATTAGACATTAAATTTTTAATTTTTCCATTATCACTGAGAGAAATAAGTAAAAGATACTGAGCTACAGCTTCGCTAGATTCAGGCAGTTTATAAAAACTTTGGTTTCCAGAATTAAAAATTTTATTAATTTCTTTAATAACTTCCGTTATAGAAACATGTTTATGTACTCTTTTATCACTATAAATAAGCTCTTCAAGCTTTAACAATCTATTGAGTAAGTTGATATCTTTTGCTCCATCAACTTTACCAGTATCAAGTAGAAACTCAATGGCCATGGAGTGTGTAAATTTATCTTTTACAAGTTGCTGGGTTTTTACAATGGGAACATTATCAGAAAATTGCTTAAAAGGATTCATACTAACTTCTAGTTGTGTAGCTGCGATGATGCTTATAGCGCAGAGAAAAATCATGAGATTAATAATTTTAAATTTATGTTTTCCAATGTAATTAACATACCGAATAGAAAACTCAGAATCTTTTTTATGAGGTTCGCTAAGAGTTTCAGGAAGCCCCGAAGCGTCTAATTTATAGGGAGTTTTTTGTTTGTTAAGAAAATTTAAAATGGGGCCAACGAGAGTGATAATCATAATCCAGGAAAATGCATTACCAATTCCTAATAAAATCCCTAGTTGATAAACGGGCATTAGATCTTTATTTGCAAGGCAGATAAATCCCACGCTGGTAGTTAAAGTGGTCAAAAGAGTTGGAATAAAATTCATGCGATAAGTGTGAATTAAAGCAGCCTTTGAATCACCAGTGCGTCGGTAGTAGCGATAATATCCAGCAATAATATGGATAAGCGCGCCAGTAGTAATAGTTGTAATAATAATTCCAAGTGCCGAAGTAAATGAATTAATGGGGATTTTGAGATAGGACTGGATACCCAGACAACATAATATATTACAAATAATAACGAAAACAGAAATCAAAACTCCATTAATATTTCTTAATGCTATAAATGAAACCAATGCAAAGAGTAGTAATATAATTGGTCCTAATCTAAGTTGATCATTTTTACTAACTTCAATTAAGCTTTTACTAATATATGCTGAACCAAAAATTTTAAGTTGTGCATTTGGAAAGTTTTTTTGGTGTGCTGAAACGATTTTTTCTACTTCTTGTGTATAGTGATAAATTTCCAATTGTTGATTTTGTTGTAAAGTTGGTCTTAGAAAGAGATAGAGTACTGTAACTGTTGCATCACTTGAGAGTAAAATGGAATGGATATTGGGAGATTTAAGTCCTTCATTTTTAAAATTTAAAAAATCTGATTCAGAATATTTTTCTAGTTCTGTTGATGATATGAGGCCCTTAATTTCAATGGCATCATTTGTAGAATGAATGACGGAACCATTAAAAATAGATTCAAGGCGACGAGTTCCAGGAAGATTATTAAGTTCTTTTTCTAATTCCCTAAGAGGAATAAGAGTTTCTCTATTCATGACACCTTGTGGATTATTGACAATAACCATGACGTTATCATCATTGCCGAAATTTTTTTCATATAGATCATAACTTATAAGCTTAGGGCTTTCTGGATGGGTATAGGACCTAAAAGAAAAATCAGAAGTGAGAAAGGGGATTCCTGGTGTTAAAATCACCATGAAACAAATACCTGTAACAAAAAGCCTTAATGGGTGTTTAAAAAGAAAGTGCAAATATTTTTCAGTAAGGCGATCAGAAAATGTTTGTTTCAAATAATACTCATTTTTTTAGCAAATTTATTTGTTGTCATTATTTTTTTACATCCAGTGCCTGTGCTGTAAAATCCGATTCTTTTTGTTTTGTGCCAAATTCTCTTTTTTCCCATTGAAAAAGTGATTCCTTATTATTTTGAACATTTTTCATGGAAATTTTTTTGGGTCTAAAAATATTTTTTCCATTTACTTTATAACTTGTAAAATCTTCTATCTTGCTGGATTTAACTAATTCTTTTTTAGAGTTGTAATATTCAACAGCTTCGGGGTTCATGAAAGATTTATTAATGGTGATGATTTGGTAATCTTTAATATTACTATCTTTAGAAGTTTGTTCTAATTTCCAAATGACATCTACTCCTCTTTTAGATTCTGAAAGTAATTTATAGTTATATTTCGAAGTGTTTTGACCACCGATATCATCGTAGGTAAATTCTGATCCCATAAATGAGGAGTTTTGACTACTTGCTAAAATTCTCCGAGATTTATTAAGCGAAGGAAGGTAAATCCACTGTGATTTTTCATCTTTTTTATGCAACCAAGATAGAAGTTTTGTACCCTTTACATCAGCAGGCTGAGTAAATTCAAATAGAGATTTATTTAAAATGTCATTATCAATTTCAATGCTTCGAAATTTCATTTTTCTTTCGGCCACAACTGTAGTGCCTTCCATTAAAACGAGAGCCATTTCGCTGTTTTCAGATTGAAAGCCTTTATTCGCATTTTTGACAAGTTCAATAATTTCATCACCAGTTAGTGCGGCGAATGCTATTTGAGTGATAAATAATGTTATTATAATAAATAAATGCTTTTTTATGATAGCTCCTTGTGAAAAAATAAGTATTTAAAACTAAAACTAAAACTAAAACTAAAACTAAAACTAAAAAATATATGTAAGTGTTGCATAAACACTATCAGCATCGTCAACAATAGCTAGACCACTTAAATTATCAAAACTAAATGCATCACTATCCTTTGAGGCTTCAATTATTCTTAAACCAAAATTTATTTTACTATTGTCAGTGATGTTTTGACGGTAGTCTACTTGGTAAATTTGTTCCTGCGAAATATCTAAGTCAATAATATGCATGAGAGTTAATTGTTTATTTTTAATATCATTTAATTGCCATCTAAATCCCCATGCAGCATCGTTAGAAAAAATACTATAGCGTCTTGCTAAAGTTTCATTAACTCCTAAAAGTTTTTGATACTCTGCTAAAAAAGTTAAGTCATGGTTTTCAAAAAAGGGAATTTTTGTTTCAAATCCAAATCCCATCATGGAGTGATTTTTTGGTCCTACTAAAATGGGGTCCCCTGAGATTAGATCTTGAACTTTTACTTCGATGTCTTGATAATCTTTAAAGTAGTATTGTCCTTTTAAAAGAAAATGTTCGTTTGCATATTGAAAGTGTGTGAAGTAATAATTTGTTTCAAAAAAGTATCTATTTAATTGATTACTTTGATCCGTTAGTGTGAGACTTAATCCTCTATCAATAAGATGAAAAAATCCTATAGTTAAGTCAATGAATGAAGAGTAGATGTCAAGTTTGCCACCATATTGATTGAGCTCTGGGCCTTCCTTGATAACTTCTTTAGAAGTTTTCACTGCATAATTGTTATCGAATTCAATTCCAAAACCTAATCTTGATGAATTATCTGGATAATATGGGGCATAAAAATAGGGGAGATGAAAAAATTCTATTTTAAATGTTTCAAAGGTCACTCGATAACTAATGATGGGATAACCTTGTTTTTGAATTTCTGGAGAGAAATTATCGCCAATTCCATCATTTAAAAAGTCTTGGCTTTGAAAAAAATCCAATGATCCAATTTGTATCCTTTGAAAACCTAAGCTCAGGATATTTGTGCTTGAAATATCCTGAAATTTTAAAACATTTTCTCCGATATATAAAAAATCTCTATTGCTATCAAAAAAATCGTAACGATAAGCAAGCTTGCTTCGTATAAGAATATAATCAGAACTATATTCAAAATTATAGCCTGGAAGAATAGATGCAATTTGATCTTCTGTTAATGGGGTATCATCATTGTTAAATTTAACAACTTCAGCACTTAAAAATGGATTAAAGGATACTTCAGAATGGCTTGTTAAAGTTTTGAGAAAAAAATAGAAAAAAACTACATTTAATTTGGTAATTCTGGTGAAGTATCTTGCGAAGTACTTTCCGAAGCATCTTCTCGTCCTTCTATATCCATATCTGAAGGATTTTCCAAGGGCATTATAGAGGATATATCTTGAGTTTCGATAAGGTTTGGATTTTTCTGCAGTGTACAGAGCTTCATCAGTGGTTCTAAATTTTCGTCCTGGCATTTTTCCATAGTATCTTTAAGTCGGAAAAATAGTAAGCAGGATTTTATTTGTTGATCAAATACTTGAGGGCCTATGCCTAGTAAAAGTGCATCACTTTTTTGTAATGCAATGAGATTTGACCAGTAAGGTTTGGTATTTTTCAATTTTTCACAGGAAATATTTTTTCTTTCTTTTGAATGTACTTGATATTTTATGTAGGGATCAACAAAGGCCAGTTTCTTATTTAATTTTTTACTAATTTTTACATTTACTGCCATTTTAATGTCTTTAAAAGAATTTTTTTCTACAACACTAAGTTCCATTAATTTGGAGCTAATAATCTGTTGATCATTTTTAATTTTATTTTGAAAAAACTGTTGAACTTTTGGTTGAGCAAAAATCTTTGCAAGTGCAACCTCATCCAAAGAATCAAGATATTGTTGGATAAATTTTTCTCTAAGATCAGGGTCTTGTAGTTTTTTTTCAAGAAGTTCGTTCACCTTTGGGTGATTTAAAAGTTTAGCAATAATTTCTTCCTTAAGACTTCCGATTATTTGACTCATTACTTTTTCTTTAAATGCATCATCTTTAGCGGAAAATTGTTCAACAAGATCATCAGTGCTAACTTGTCTGGATTTGGTAATTTGTTCTCTTAAACGGGATTTAGTAATGGAGTCATCTGAAGTGTGCGACCTGCAGGAAAATAAATTGATGATGACTAATGTGAATAGGAAATTATTAATAAAAATAGAAATTTTTCTACTATTCCTATTATTATTACTATTAATATTCCTAATAAATTTCATCATAACTTTTTACCCATTCAAGTACAGATTGCGCAACCTAGCACTGATTGAAATTTGCTTCAATTTAATAAAATAAAGTGAAGATATTTTGAAAACCTTACACTGTTTTATATATAATTTTCATAATGTGATTGGTGTCTGGTTTAAATTTGGTAGATAAAAATATTTTATTAATAAATTTAGACCAGGTAATATTAAAGTATGAAAAATTGTCCTACTATTAAGTAATAATTAGCCTTCCCAAACTTTTATCCTTTAAAAAATAGTTTAAATAATGTAAATTGCATTTTCTAACAATGTGATTGTTACTTAGCTACACATTGATAGATAAAACAAGATAGATAAAACAACACACAACACGTTGACAAAAACAGATATTATGAAACCAGAATCTATTAAATTTAATAATTCACTTGATATACTTTTTGCACAGGAATTGCGAGACCAAGCCAACGCTATTATTCACAGTAAATCTGTTTTTTATACAATTTTAAAATGTCTTAACTTTGCAAAAGCAGCGTTGTTATTTTTAGCCTATTGGATTTGTTGGTATTATTTGGCTTTTGAGCAGCAAGATATAAAAACTTCCATTTTTCTAGTTTCTGCATTTGCCCTTCTTTCAGTAGTTTTAGGATTCACTGTTGGACATGATGCGGGACACGGTTCTTTTGTAAAATCAAGTAAGCTTAATGATGTCATTTTTTGGGTTATATATAATATGATTGGTCTTTCAGGTTATATCTGGAAGCAAACTCATAATGCTATTCATCATCCCTATGTGAATATGCCAAATTTAGATATTGATGTTCAGGAAAATCCCGTTTTTAGATTAGGCCCACATTGTCTACATCGCCCTCATCATAGGTGGCAACATTTTTTTGCACCAGTTTTATATGCATTATTTTTTTTTAATAAGTTCTTTTTTAATGATTTTAGATGCTTCAAGGTAATTGAACAGAAATATTTTAAAAACAAAAAACATGAATCATGGCGTTTTTATGAACTTATTGGTTTAAAAATTCTATATGTATTTTATATGATCATTATTCCAGCAATTTTTTCGGAACATACTTTTAGTACTGTTTTAATGACTTATCTCATTTTTATATCCTCAATTTCTATTTTTTTTGCTTTTACACTAGGTGGATCACATATTTCAACTCATACAAAGTTTCGCAAGGTTAGTGCTGATGGAAGTGTTGGAGTTTCCTATTATCATCACCAACTAAGCTCCACAGTGGATTTTTATCCAGAAAGCTATTTGTGTTCCATCATATTTGGCGGTTTAAATTCACATGTTGCTCATCATTTATTTCCTAGGTTGAATTCCGTCTATTATCCTGCATTAACAAAAATCATTAAAAATTTGGCCCATAAGCATGATCTTCCTTACAATTCTCTATCAATTACTTCAATGTGGAGGGATCATTTTTTATTTATTAGACAAATGGGCATAAATTCGCCTAAAGGTAATCGACAGCTAGTTGAAATTAGAAAATAACAATAAGAAAATAAGGAGTTATTTTATGAAAACAAAATTTTTAAGCATTTTACTATTTATGGTTTTTTCCACTAATAGTTTTGGATTTGTCGATATTAGAAAATCAATTTTAATAGATTTATCCTCATTAAATGGTACTGAAAGTGCAGAGGATTTTGTTGGTTATCTTAAGAGTAATTTGCAAACCGAGTTTTCAAAATCAAATACTAATTTTACATATCTTTTTCTTGAAAGATACATGCAGATTTATAGTAATGAATCTAAAAATATTTTTGGTAAGGAAGTTATTTTATCTGCTTCCTATGATAGAAGAAAAGATTTAACTAATGCTCAACTTAACTTTCATTATTATGATAAAAATGGAAAAATTGATTCGGCTAAAGTAACAGTTGGATTTAAAATATCAAAGGAATCAAATCCTGATAGTTTAACTTTTGGTTTTAAAAATAATTACAACGGTTTTACTAAACAACTAATAAATTTATATTTGTCTGCTTCTGCAAAAGGTGAAAGGCTTATATTTGATTCTAGTGAAACTAAACTAACTGCAATTGATTCTAAAACAATAAAAGTAGATGTACACTACAGAGTGTATGGAAATGTTATAAAGGATTCAGCAATTGAAAGAGAAATAAGTTTAGTTACTGATGTTAGCAAAAAAGCGATATCTTTTTTTCGAAGGTAAATAAATTATTGAAAGTATACTAGATTCACATTCATTAAACTCATCAAAGATCCTTATTACAGGTGGCAACGGTTTTGTTGCCACTCATTTGGCAAAATTTCTTCAATCTCAATCTGAATCACAATTGAGCATTAAAAAACTAAAAATTGATCTACTGTCCAGATCACCTCAAAGACATAAACATCTACTGGGCTCAGATATTACTTTTCATCAAATTGATTTAAATAATATTCACGCCCTTGAAAAATTATTTACACAAAATCATTATGATATTGTTATTAATTGCGCAGCTCAAACAGGACTCTCCATAAAATATGATCAATTTTATTTAACAAATGTAAAAGCTACGGAAAGTCTTTTAAGAGTTGCTGCCTTTAAAAAAATTAAAACTTTTATACATTTTTCTAGTCCAAGTCTTTTTATGTCAAATTATGATCAAATGAATATTTCTGAGGATTTTCAATTTACAAAAAAAAATAAATTTATAACTAACTACGCTAAGTCTAAATATTTAGCAGAAAATTTAGTTGAAAAGTTTCACAAGTCATTTCAACTTACGATCATTTTGCGACCAGCAACAATTTATGGCCCAGGATCAGTAAATGTTAAAAGCCAGATTTTAAAACTTTTAGATTTAAAATTATTACTAAGCTTTTCTAAAAAACCTGTAAAAGTTGACATGACTCATATAGATAATGTGTGTCACGCTGTAAAATGTATTTTGGTAAATCATGAAAAAATGAAAGGCTTAAAAAAATATCATGTAACAGATGATCACCCAGTGGAATTTCTACAGGTTTTGAAAAATATTTTTAAAGAACAAAATATTAAATATAAAAATCAGTATATACCATTTTGGATGGCAAGCTTTGGAGCAAAAGTTTTTGGATTTCTTTATAAAATTGCAGGCAAGACATATCCCCCAGCAATTAATAATTATATCATTTGTAATTTTGGTAAAAATAGAATTTTAAGTATAAAAAAACTGCAAGATGATGTTGGTTATAAACCAATTGTGAAATTTGAAAATGGTTTTAATGATTTCCTAAAATCATTTTTGCCCAAGCCCGGCGGCAAGTAGAGCCTCTTGCCTTTTAGAATCTCTTGATAGAAGTATTAAATATTTATAATGAGATATCCAAAGTGAAAAGATGTTTTTCTCTTTATAAGCTATTCCATGAGTGAAACAGGTTTCTCTAATAATTCTTGTTAATGCAGGATAGTGAATTGAATTAATGCTTGGAAAAAGATGGTGAGCAGTATGAGCATTAATCCCCCCACAGATAAATCCACAAATAAAACTTTCTGGGTGAAAATCAATACAGGTTATAATTTGATGTTCCATGGATGATATAGAAACATGCCCTTCTTTAGTTGGTTTGATGAAAGACACATCGAGATTTAAATGGGACCCAGCAAGAGTAAAGGCAATAAAAAAAGAAATAGTCATCATTATCGCACAATATCCTAGAAGAACTTGAGTGAATGAATATCCAGAAAATAGGGTCGGAATACCTACCATAATTGATAGATAGAGTAACTTAAAAAAAACGTGTTCTAATGAGCGATAAAATGGATGTTTTATATTTTTAAAATACCTTTTTTCAATTCCATAATATGTTCTGAAATCATTGGCAAAAAACTTATTAAAAAAGAAGAATGGATATAAAAATAGAGCATAAATCCATTGGTATCGATGGTAAAATTCGAAGTCAGCTAGCGGTGTTAAACGAAGCACAGGATTTTTTTCTATATCAATGTCATGACCTGGGATATTTACGTAGTGGTGGTGAATATGATTATGAGTAAATCTCCAGATGTATGGCGGGATTCCTAGTAAATTGTAGGTAATCCAAAAAACGAAGTTATTTATTTTTTGACTTTTAAACATGGAGTTATGACCTGCATCGTGACCTATAGTGAAGGCCATAGCAATATAGGTTAAGGAAAAAATGGCCATAATCAAAATGGTAGAAAGCAAAGAATGTTGAAGGAACGCTAATTGATACCAACACATTATAAAACTGCTATATAAAACGATCAATTTTAAAATTGATAATGCACTTCCCTTAGAACTATTTGATTGATTTTTTAAATAAGTTGTTACTTTGCTTTTTAGCTCACTAGAAAAGGCTCGATCTTTTTCGTTGTCAAATTTTAATCGACTAAATATTTCATCATTGACCTGATAACTCATTATTTAATCCCAGTAAAATGATTTGGAGAATAATTAGGATTTTATAGATTGTTTGTATCAAATTAGTTGAGAATAAGAAACTTGATAATTTTTCTAGGGTTTGACCATTTTTTAGACAGAATTTTACCGGATAACGAAAATTATTGCATCTCAATTAAGAATAGGCTTTATAAAGTCAGAATTACTAAATAATATAAATAATTTTAGAAAGGCATAATTAGCTGTGATCCTTTTGATTGAAAGATAGTAGTGGACGAACCATCTGGTATTTCTAATGTTTTTATGCGGCTTTTGTTCCCTGAAATAATGGTAATTTTTGATTTTGGTATTTTTAAAAGTTCAGCTATAAAAGAAATCAATTCTAGATTAGCTTGGTTATTTTCAGCTTTAGCATGAATTTTAATTTTAGGCATTCCTCTATGAAATCCCACAAACTTATTTTTTTTAGCTCCTGGCTGTATATAAAATATTATTCTCATCTATTTTACAATAGTGAGACAAAGTTATCTTGGCCAGTATTGAAAATTTCTCTATAGGATTGATTGGATGATTTTTTTGAATTGGCAAATTGATATTGTTAAGAAAATTCATAGGGCATTCCCGTGGCCATAACCTCGTCTGAAAAATATGATAATTGCCAAATTGCTTTAAATTTTTGTGGAGCCGCTGCTAAGACCTCATTAATTTTTTTGTTTGACACAATTTAATAAGCTATAAGCTTTATTGGAAATTAAACTATGTCCAAAATCATTACAAGCAGATGCAGTATTGTGAATAAAAAATAATAAGACAGTAATAGTGAATTAGAAAATTGAATTCTTGTTTTACTGATAATGAATTGAAGCCTTGATATTTTTTTTAAATATATAATAAGTTTAAATATGCATAGGTATTAAAAACTTATGATTTAATTGAAAAAAATTCATTTTATATTATGACTAGAATAGTGATGAGTATTTATTTCATGTTTTTTATTGCCTGGTCTATAAAAAATACTCAGAGATACAAAAAGAAATTAAAGATGTTGAGAATATTTTTACTAGATATTAAAATCGACTTAAAGAAACAACAAATTTATTTCACTTAAAATGGGACACACACTACTAATTTATCAATGTAAAAGGTTATTATGAATATGAGATTTATTAAGATGAATGTATTTTTATTGTTTTGCGTAATTATAAATTCATCTTTGATTTTTGCTAATGATAATGAATGGGGTGGAAAATGTTTTGAATATTTTAAGGCAAGTGGTCAAACCATTGCAAATACATCGACATACTGTAAAGGTGGTGTTGGAAATAAATGTTTCATGACATTTGTGAATAGTCAGTTTTCAATGTTTGCAGCTGCGGAAAATTGTAATGAAAGAGTAGGTGATCGATGTTTTGATGTTGCCATTTCAAATGGTAATTCCTTATCTGTTTCTGCAAAATTATGCAAAAATGTTGTCTCAACAAGTTGCTTAGAGAGTTATTTGAATGCCAAAACATTATCACTTGCAAGTATTGCTGTTGAATGCAAGGGTGATATTTCAGCTCCCTGCTTCTTGGGATATTTAAAAGAAGGCAGTACGTTAAAAAGAGCAGCTGCTAATTGCAGAGGTTTTTAATTGAAATTAAAAAATGCAAAATTAAAGTAATTTAAAAGAGGAATTATTATGAAGAATATTATATTTGTATTGATGTGTGTGATTGGTATTTATAGTTTTGCTCAAGAAGTTTTTTATTGCAAAGAAAATAGTTTGATAGATATTAAAACATCTAAAGTAATCCGAAAATTTGCTTATGGTAAGGATATAAATGGTGATTGTCAGCAAACTGTAAGTGTTTCTAAAGATGGGCTCTATTGCAAAGGTGAATATTTTTATGATTTAAGAACGGGTTCAGAATTAAGAAGGTTTTATTCTGTTTCTGATATTAATAACTGTCAAGAGACATTAGAAGTTTCATTTCATGGTTTGGTTTGCAAGGGTGAAGTTTTATATGACGTAAAATCTGGAAAACAAATTAAGCGTTTTTATTCAACAGAAGATTTTGGCGGATGTGAAAAAACTTTAAAAAATACAATGATTTTTTTAGAATAAAAAAATATGAAACTTAAGCATCCTAATTCTTGGAGTAGTTTAAGTTAGATGATCATTGAACTTATACTCATGACTGAAGTTTTCTTGCAAAAATCTATAAATTCCACATTAACTGGTCTAAATCTGGTGGCAACTGATCAGAAGTAAGGCATTCTTTAAAAGATTTATTTGGGCCATCAATAACTATTCATTCATGATCTTTTCACGAATTCCGTTAAAGATTTTATTAGACAAATTATTCATCTTTGTTCAACTCAGAAATTAATTATATTTCTGGCATATTATATGAAAATAATAAATTAAAATTAAAATTAAAATTAAAAGTTTTGAATCTTTATCTCCAATAAAAAGTTTTAAAAATTATTAAGTTATTTTAAAGCTGTCAATAGTCCTTCTTCAAATGGAATGGCAGAAGAGTTTGTGTGAGTTTATAATCCAGATTAAGTGTAGGTAAATAACTGCGAGAGCGCTAAGTAAATATTAGAAAAATACATATATCGATTAAAGATTATAATGAAAATACTGCTTATTTATCACTGAATATGAAAAATCCAAGGAGCTTTAAAAATCCAGACAATGCCTGGCAAAAAGCCATTCGCTGGAAACGAATGCAGAGTCTAAACAATCAGAAAGGACGTTAGTCTCTGATTAATTAAATAAAACCCTGGTGTCTAGTCAATTGGAGGTTACAGAAAAATTATAATCGAATATAGAAATTACAAAGTATATATAAAGTTTTCTTGAATGGTTCTTAAATAAAGAGTTTATAACAAGAAATAAATAAATTCATTTACAATAATAAAAGTCGAATGTTTTTTAATTTAGAATACTAAATAGGTTTTTTATAATCTAAAGGGGAGAGAGCAATGAATTTAAAAATAAAATTTAATGTTTTACTTGTTACATTAATTTTTTCTGGTTTTGCCAATGCACAGACGGAACAAATTGATGCTATTCTTGAAACGACTAATAAAGCAATCGATACAGGTGCAAGAATTTATCAAATCTTTAAAGATGGTCGTGGTTCTTCAACCTATGTACCAGCATCAGATCCTATTTCAGCTGTGCCTGAAGGTGTAAGTTCCATGGATCTTGAATTTTCTAAATCTAGAAATCATGAGATAAATTTGCTAAAGGGAACGAGTAACTCAGGATTAGATTTATATGAATTAACTGTAAGAATTGATTACGCCTATGATTTGAAATACCAAGGTAGAGGTAAGTATTTAAAAGATGTAACGATTACTCCTTCAAAATTCTATGCAAAAGCTGGCTACGAATTAACTGCAACTGTACTTTTTAGTGGAGTTTCAAATATAAGAAGTAGTGCAAATCCAATTCCAAGATTGAAATTTACAGTTAATTATAAAGTGAATGCTCCAACATTAATTTATGGTGGTGATAGAGATGAAACCGTGATTATTTATGTAGATGGAACTGGGCATGTTTATATAGACAATAAAAAATTGACGGCGACTGATTGGAAAGATCCAGAACCAAATGATTTATATAAAAATGCTGATCCAAATGATTAATTAAAAATAATTTTTGAGATATTAAAGGAATGAAATTTTTTTTTAATAATTTATTTAGAATACTATTAAATTTACGACCATGAGTTGATTTTAACTATTAATTTTTTAAAGGAGTATATTATGATAATTCGAAAGGCAAAACTATTTTTTCTAGGAGCTATGTTTATTAGTTCGATTGCTTCTGCACAATCCGAAAAAGTTGATGCAGTCATTGGAACTGCCGAAAGAGTGTTAGATACTGGTATAAGAATATATCAAATTTTTAAAGATGGAAGAGGTTCATCCACATATACCCCTTCTGAACCTATCTCAGCTGTCCCAGTTATTGATGGAGCTGCAGTGTCGCCATTCGAATTAGAAAATGGTAAATCAAGAATCCAAGAAGTGGCTTTGTTAAACGGTTCTTCATATGGTGGAATTGTTGTTTATGAATTAATAGTAAAAATTGATTATCAGTATGGCTTAACTTATAATGGTGCAGGAAAATATTTAAAAGATGTTACAATTTCTCCTGCTAAAAATTCTGCAAGAGGAGGATATGAAACCACTGCGACAGTACTATACAGTGGAACTTCAAATCTTGGAACTAGAGAAAATCCTATTCCACGGATGAAATTTACAATTAATTATACGGTAAAATCTCCAACTTTTATTTTTGGTGGTGATAGAAATGAGTCGGCAATTATTTATGTAGATGGAACAGGTCACGTCTGGATTGATAATAAAAGATTAAGTTCAATTGATTGGAATGATCCTGAAGAGAATGATAACTTAAAACCGCCTCTTAATTAATAATATAGTATTCGTTAGTATAAGGAAGGTCCTAGGAAATTGTAATTGATCAGAGTATTTCCTAAGACCTTTCAACATTTTATTAAAATAAAAGAAAAAAATATGTTATCTTCCCATAACGATAAATTTAAATTGGGTTATTCCTACGCTTGTTGAAAGATCCATCAGATTTTTGATGACGGAATAATCCAAATCCTTATCCATGGCCAAATTTACAATTAAATTAAATCTTTCTAATGTGTTTGAATTTTTAATGATATCTTCCAGTTTCATTTTTACTTCCTGAAGTTTTCCAAGAATAATTTTTGAATTAGCAGGAGTCCATGGCGATCCACCATCGAGTGCAACTTTTTGATTTTCAATAAACACATCTAAGTTTTTTGTGACTTGAATAGAAATACCTCTATTTGATTCGTCATAGGACTTTGATTCTGGAAGATGGATGTCACCTTGAAGGGCCATATTTAATTTAGAAATGGAAACCGTTTGAATTAAAAAAACTAACATAAAAACGATAATATCAATAAGGGCAGTCAATTGTCCGTCACCCTGGGGTTCTCTTTTTTGTCTAAATCGTTTTAGAATTAATCTTCTTTTAACCGCCATGAAATTATCCTCATACTCAAAAGAAAAAACATTATAAATACATAAATTATTTAAACATAATTTGATTAAAAAGTTTTATAGTCCCCTGAGTAACAGGATCGGCTGCCTGCCTAACTGCATCGAGGGATTTAACAACAGAATCGTATTTAATGGAAAGATCAGTGATCACAATAACGCGTTCTTCTTTAGGATACTTTGTTTTTAATTCTTTAACTGTTTCATTTAATTTATCAAAAACGGAGTTATCACCAATGTCTCCCCATGGAGAAGAGAATAATTCCTTATTATCGGATTCATTAATGAGTCTAATGGACTGAGGTTGCAATTCCATTCGAAGAACTAATTCTTTTTTTTCTGGATTACTATCCTTGGAAAATTTCATGATTGGTAAGTCAGATCCGATCTCATTTAGTTTCACTATTTCTGATGATGCTAGGAGAAAAAAAATCATGGTAAACATGGCATCCATCACCGGAACAAGGTCTGGTTGTTTGGGGGGAGGTATTTTTTTTCCTCTAGCAGCAGTTCTTAACATAGTTTTATAACTTTTTTATAATATTTTATAATTTTTTATAAATTTATAAATCGTCGTTTGTTAGTGTTCCACCCTTATTTGCCTTCATCGTTCCTAGTAGATCGAGTAGTTTTACACCGTATTGATCAATGTCATTTAAAATTTTCTCTGATCTTGCAGCGATAAATGTATGCAAAAAAGTGATTAAAATGGCCGTTAGTAATCCAAAAGCTGTTGAGTTCATTGCTATGGCAATTCCGTTTGAAAGTACTTCGGCTTTTTTTGCAGGATCAGCAAGGGCCACTGCTTTAAATGATTCAATTAATCCTAGAATAGTTCCCAGTAATCCGAATAAAGTGGCAACACCACCAAAATAACCAAGCCAGTTTAGTCCTGCAGAAACCTGTGGAACAACTTCGAGAGCAGTGGCATCAATGGCGTTTTGTACTTGTTCAAGATTTTGATTACTTCTCTTTAAACCATTTTTCATGACTCTTGCCATAACTGAAGTAGTACCAGAGCAATATTGAATAGCTTCTTTTATTTTATTAGCTAAAATAAGTTTTTGAATTTCATTCATAAATGATGAAGCATTAATATCAAATGTTCTTAGGCGAAAAAATCGGTAAACACCTATGGCAAGTCCGCTGACAAACACTGCTAAGATGATCCACATAAGCAATCCACCATCGTGCATAAATTTACGGAATTCGCTTAAGGTTTCCATGTACCAACTCCTAATTGAATAATTTTAGTTACTTATTTTATGATAAGGTCCACTTGAATTAGAGTCAAAATTAATCTGAAAATATTAGTTTTTCTTAATTTAAATTCTGATAATATTGATCTAGTATTTTAGAAGTATCATTTAAAATTTTTTCACTCTTTTTATTTTTCAAGGAAAAAAATGTCTGAACAATTTAACCAGCAGAAAAATCATTCATCGAATCATCAGTCTGAAATTTCTACCTATGTCCCACTACCTTTTAATGTTTCTTATAAGCGTGAGTTCATTGCAGGACTAACTACTTTTTTAACAATGTCCTACATTATCGTAGTGAATCCCTCAATACTTTCAACTCCTGGAACTGGTCTTCCTTTTCAAGCAGTTTTAACAGCAACAGTGATGCTTTCTTTTTTATGTACGATGCTCATGGGTGTTTGGGCAAATCTACCCTATGCTATTGCGCCAGGAATGGGACTCAATGCCTATTTTACTTATTCATTAATTTTAGGACAGAAGGTGCCCTGGCAAACGGCACTTGGCGCACTCTTTTGGTCTGGCATTTTATTTTTTATTTTTTCAGTCACACCCATTAGATCTTATATTATAAAATCCATACCGATGACGGTAAGACTTGGAGCAGCTGCAGGTATTGGAATTTTTTTAACATTCATTGGATTAAAAAATGCGCTTTGGATTGAGGCTCATCCTGTAACGATTGTGACATTTTCTCACTGGAATTGGAGTTCATTACTTGCACTTTTAGGTTTTTTTATTGGTGCAATTTTGTGGTTGAGGAAAAATCCAGCTGCCTTTCTCATTTCGATTCTTGTTGTGACAGTTTGTTCTTTATTTTTAGGTCTTACTCATTTGCCAGATCATTATTTTGATTGGCCAGATTTTAAAACTTTATTTTTTCAATTAGATCTTTGGGGTTCATTTCACTTAAGTTTACTACCAGCAATAATGTCCGTGATGTTAACAGATCTTTTTGATTCACTTTCTTCCATTGTAGGGCTCTCTAAAACTTCAGGACTTGTTGATGCAAATGGAGATCCTAAAAATTTAAAACAGGCCTTAATTGTGGATTCCTTTGCCACTGGACTTGCGGGAATTTTTGGAACAAGTTCTGGAACCGCCTTTATTGAAAGTGCCTCCGGAATTGAGGTGGGAGGACGAACTGGATGGACCGCCATTTTTTGTGCACTTTTTTTTCTTCCCTTCTTTTTTTTAGCACCCATTCTTCAAGTAATTCCCGGATATGCAACTGCATCTGTCCTTGTACTTGTGGGTTTTATGATGTTTTCTCAGAGTAAAGAGATTTTTAATTTAAAAAAAGAAGACGCACTTTGTGCATTTATAAGTTTAATTATTATTCCACTAACATTTTCCATTACTCAGGGTCTTGTTTGGGGAATGGTCTTTCATGTAATCATTTATTTTTTCAGTGGAAGAAGAAAGGAATTATCCCTGGGAAATTATATTGTGGCTTCCGTTGGCATTGGACTTATTCTCATTCAAAATAATGTTTTTCAATTTTAATAAATACAAAGGTGTGCTGGAATGTATCAATTTATAGAAATTTATGATGAAAAAATCCATTACTTTGATTCAGATTCTGGTGGAAAAAATGCAAAACCCATCATTTTATTTATTCATGGAAATTCTTTTTCCTTAGAAGTTTTTAAAATGCAACTTTCTTCTATGAGACTTTTAAAAAATTTCAGGCTTATTGCTTTAGATTTGCCTGGTCATGGAAAATCTTCTTTCATGGTAACTCCCTTTAACTATTCACTTCCGGGATTTGGAAAATGCTTAATTGAATTTATTAATAAATTAGAATTAAGTAATATTTTTTTTTGTGGACATAGTTTAGGGGGACACATTTTATTTGAGATCCTTCCTGAACTTGAGACATCAAAAACTTTAGGCAGCCTCACCTGGGGTACTCCACCCTTTGGAAAATTAGAGGATTTGTCCCAGGCCTTTTATTCAACAGAAGTAACTGCATTATTATCAAAGGAAACACTCACTGAGAATGATGGACAACTTTTTGCGGCTTGTTGTCACTCTGAAAATTACAAAAATAAATTAGATTTTGTTGAAACAATTTTGGCAGCAGACCCACGTTTGAGAACTTACTTAAGTAAATCATTAGTAGAATTGCGATTTTCTAATGAAATTCATAATATTAATAAAAGTAATCTTCATATTGGGATTATCAATTTACATGATGATTTATTTGTACAGAGCAGTTATTTTCAAAGCAATTCTTTTCTTATGGGAATAAGTAGAAATAGAAAATGCCAAATTATTAATGTGCCAAATGCAGGACACAGTTTTCATCTAGAATCACCAGAGATATTTGAAGATATTCTTTTAGGAATAATTAAAACATCCCTTGGTGAAATGCATATTTCTACTGGTTCCACTTTTTCTTTATAATTTCCAGCCCTCTATAATAATTTTATTATAGAACATTGTTACATGAGGTTTGGAAAGTTCCGCCAGATACTCTTTTACAAAACGGTGGTAGGTTATTTCTGAGCCCAAAATTTTTACAAAGTTTTCTTTACCAAATTCAAATCGTTGTTTAAATTGCTCAACTTCGGCCATTCTATTTTCACCCTGGAAATCCATGAGCTGAACCTTCCAGGAAATGTTTTTAAAGCCAGCTAAATTCAAATGAGTTGATAGTTTTCTTCCCACATAGACATCTCCACCAAATTCACTGGTTATTTTATTAATACATTCGATGAGGAAGGTGTTATTTGTTCCCAAATTTGAAAAAATTCCATCAAAATCCACGATGATTAGCCGTCCACTTTTAGGAAGTGCTTCATAAAAATTTTGAATGATCAATTGATGATTTTTTAAATGATGAAGAACATAGCGGTTAAATATAGTGTCATATTTAACAGGAATTTTTTTAAAATCTTCCATTGAAAAAAGATCTAGTTTAAAAAAGGAGAATTGATGACAATTTAGTTCCTCTGCGCTCTTAAGTCTTTCCAAGGATTGATCTCCACCCATATAGGAAATTTGAGGATATTTCATTTTAAAATAGCGCCCCATGAGACCTGAACCACATCCAGCATCTAATATAGATTCAGTGCCCTTAAAAACTAAATGACTAATTTCACTTTCAGGAGAATAAAGATCGAGCAAGGACTGACTTTCCAAGCGTGTCCCTTCTCTCGAATCTTCTAAAATATAACTTTTCAAGCAATAATCCTTTTTGTAATGTTAACTATTAATATTCCATTAAGAATAATGTAAATTTTAATCATAAATTAAAAGGCGAGCAACCTAGCAAAAAATGAAAAAACAAAGAAATCAATCCATTCTCTTGAAGGCAATTAGAAAATATTATCAACTTAGTCAAACAAGTTTTGCTCAACTATTGGATAGTTCCCAGAGTGCAGTTTCAAAATTAGAAATGGGAACACTGGAATTAAGCGCTACTCAGTGGATCAATCTTTGCCGAGAGTTTTCCATAAATCCTCATGCTTTATTAGCAGGGTATATTGATTATCTGCCTCCTAAGGTTGGAGTTGATTTAAGAAACCTAACTAAATTAGGTGCTTTTGGAGTGCCTGAGAAATATTCTTCTTATAATTATTCTACCGTTAGAGCTGCATGGCCAATTTTGAGTTATTTTCAAGAAATTTATGGAGAAGATAGACTAGAGTCATTTATCACAGAAAGTGGCTATGAATATGAATACTTTTTTATTCTATCTAACCCTATTAGTTTGAGTTTTACCAATGAGTTGGTAAATACACTTTTTAAATTCAAGAATTTTAGTGAACAAAACATTAAAAGCATTTTTATAAATGCTGAGGTTAATAAAATAAATTCATTTATTGATTCTCATATTGGTAGACATGAAAATTTCTCTTCATTAATGGAATCATTTATTCCTATAATTCCTAAATATTTTGAAATGGATTCAAATTATTCCTTAATGGGAAAAAAAAATAATATTATACAAATTGAAGATCGACCTCACTTAAAGGAATTTCAATTTAATGCTGAATTTGTCATTTTTCGTCAAATATATTCATTAGAATTTTTTCAGCAGATGGCCAATTATTTTTTGAAAAATAAACCAACACTCAGCTTAAATTTAACTCAAAAAGTTGGATGGTCGATTGTCTGCTGAAGAAAATTTTTGGAATTATTTAGATAAAATAATGAGTCTTTCTGGATTGTCAAAGGATCTGGTTTTTAATCAAGTATCAAATATTGAAAGAAAAGATAGAAATATTTCTGCTGAAACACTTTTAAAAATAGCCAATAATCTTAAAATTGATCCTATTTCACTTTGGGAAAAAAAAATTAATATTGAATTTATAATTGCAAAGTTTCAAAATCAAAATCAAAATCAAAATCAAAAAGTCGAAATTCAAAGCCCTATTACTCAATTTGCTTTTTCTCCAGTGCAAACATTATTTAATTGTTTGAATCTATTTAAAAAATATCATTTGTATGAATATTCATTAACTAAATTACAAATTGAAGAAAAGGATTTGGAGAAATTAAAGAAAGTTTCGATAAATTCAATATGTGAATTATTTGATTTTGGCCATCACATTTTAAAGAAAGATGATTTTAGAAGTATTGGAGAAAAGAATGCGAATTATTTTTTTTATCAGTCCGCTTTTAAATCAGAAGTTTTTCGTTTTAATGAAATTAAAAAAAATATAGAAACATTTTTTGAGATGACTTATCTCATAGAAAGAAATTGGATTTATAAAATAACAAAATCAAATATTAAAGAAATTGTCATTGAAACCTGGGACAGTCATTTTGTGCAAGAAAACCCTAGATATTTACCTATTTCTAATATTGCAACGACAGAACTTCGCATCGGGTTTTTAAAAAAATTACTAGAATTAGCTGGATACCAAGTTGTCGTATCACTTGTCTATTTAGATTTAATATATAAAAACAGAATGATTTTTAAAGTTGAATTTTAATAATCTTAACTAAGATGCAATATCAATGTTTTGATTTTCTTCTATTTGATTTGAACCAAAAACTATTTTATTATCCCAAACCTTTCTAAATTCCCTTTCAATTTGTTGTATATAGTTTGGATTAAATTGTAAATTTTCCATAGTCATTAAATGATATTCTAAATTAAAAAGTGATTTACTGATTAAAGGAGGGAGTTCTTCATTTAAATAACTGCATTTTTCAAAACCAATATCTCTTTGTCCTTCCACTAATTTGAAAGTGTTATTTACCCAATGAATTATATTAGGAATCTTTAATTCTTTATAATAAAAGTAAATGCAGGCGTAGGTAAGCGCACTGATAAATTTCTTTTCTTCTTTTGTGAGTGTTGGATCAATGGTATATCCAAAGTTATAGGCCATCTTATCCAGTGGTTTATTTTTTTTCCACATGTTAATGACTTTGCTAAATAAAGGAAAATCTATTTCAGATCCTCCGTAAATGTGCGTTTCAACTGGGAAGGGAATTCGAAACAGATTTGCAATATGGGCCGATATTGATTTAAAACCTGAAACTGGTACAAGTTCATTATTTATAAATTTTGAAACGACCACATGGTTTGAAATAAAATCTAAGTGATCAACAGGTAGGACACCATAGGGGAAATAGGCTCGAAATCCCTCGAGTTTCATTTTCCAGGTTTCAGAAAGAAAATCTCTTAAGGACTTATCTTTGTGAAAGTGATTATAAGGGCAGTGAACCAGGGTGATTTTATAATTATTGAGCATTGTTTAATCCTTGGCCATATTTATTCTAAATGGAATATTTTAAATTATATCGAGATTTGAAAAAAAGTTTTGACGGTCATTTTTTGCCTAATAAAATTCTAATCGTGTAAGATGAATTTGCTATAATTTTGGTTGTTTATTTAAAAAATTCTTATATATTCTAAATACATATTCTTTTTGGAATATTTTGATGCGTATGAAGGAGCAATGGATGACCCTATTAGGTGATAAAGAGAGTCAAGAATGTGAAAATCAAAATAGTTATATTCTAGTGGTGGATGATGAGCCAGATTTAGTGACGTTTTACAAAGAAACACTTGAAAGCGCTGGTTATAAGGTTTTATGTGCCACAGATGGAGTTGAGGCTTTAATAATATTAAAGAGAGAACAAAATAGAATTTCCCTAGTTCTAAGTGATTTAACCATGCCCATTATGGATGGAATTGAATTATATAAGAATATTGTCATGGAATTTACCTATTTTCCATTTGTGGTTTTAACAGCACATGAAGAAACAGAAAAACTTCAAGCATTTCTCAGAATTGGAGTAATTGATTATATTGTAAAACCAATTAAGCCAAGTGACTTAGTTAAAAAAATTGATATTTGGCTTGAAGTTGCTAGAAGAGAGAAAGAAGAATTTCTTAATGAGGAAAAAAAATCTCAAGTTAGAATGGAGCGGCTACTAAGATTAAGTAATGCTTAATAAACCTAAGTTCAGGAAATACTTCGCAATACCTCATCGTAAATATTTTTAGTCTTTCTCCGAAGTGATTTTATTAAACTGAAGTTAATTAAAATCTAGTAAATCCTCTCGGAGTTGTTTAGTTGGTGATGCTCCGAGAGTTTTAAGATGTTCAATCCTATTTATGATATTGCCTTTCCCTAATTTTAATTTATTTAAAGTTAGGTCATAGTGGTTAGAACCCTGTTGAAATATACTTCCCATTTTTTCAAAGTCCTCCATAAATCCCACAAATTTATCGTAAAGTTTTCCTGCTTCTAGAGCGATTTGGTTAGCATTTTTTTGCTGATTTTCTAATTTCCAAATGGAGTAAATGCACTTGAGATGGGCAAAGAGTGTGGTTGAAGTGACAATACTAATATTTTTTTTCCAAGCTTTTCCTAATAAATCAAGATTTTGTTGCATGGCCAGAAAGTAAGCTGATTCAAGGGGGATAAAAAGTAATACTAAATCGGGAGATTTTAAATCATTAGTTTTATAGTAATGTTTTTTTCCTAATTCATCGATGTGGCGTTCAGTTGATTTTAGAAAATCTTCAAGATGTTTTTCTTTTACATCATCAGAGTCAGAAGACCTGTATAGTTCATAGGATTTTAAACTAACTTTTGAATCTATAATGAGATGTTTTGAGTCGGGAAGATGAATAATAATATCGGGCCTAAAAATTTCCTGTTCTGAACTTAGAATAGTCATCTGCTTAGAAAATTCTACATTTTCTCTTAGACCAGAAGTTTCTAAAATTCGTTCTAAAATAATTTCCCCCCAGTCTCCTTGAGTTTTTGAATCTCCTTTAAGTGCTTGGGTGAGTGAGTGAGTTTCAGAGGTCATTTTATCGCTTAGTTCCATGAGTTTTTGGATTTCATGTTTTAAAAGATGTCGTTCCTTTGATTCTTCTCCAAATTTAGAATCCACAGTTTTTTCAAAGGCAAGGATTTTTTCTTTGAGAGGGTCGATGAGGTGAAGAATTCCCTTTGCCGATTGTTCCTGAAATATTTTAGATTTTTCTTCAAACAATTTTGCTGAAATATTTTCAAATTCACATTTCATTTGTTTTTTTTGTTCTTCTAATGATTCACGAGTGGTTTGTTGCTCTTGAATCAAGAATTTATTTTCAGTTTTCAAGGAATGAAATTCTCTTAAGTTTTGTTCAAAACTTTCTTTTGTTTCGTTAAATTTTTTTTCTATTCCCATTTTTTCATTTTCAAGTTTACTGTTTTTTTCTTTTTCATAAAAAAAATCTTTTTCCAGCGAAATATTTTCGCGGATTTTATTAACTAAATCATTTTTTACAATTTCCAGGTTTTGGAGTTGCAATTCAAAATCATTTTTCCGAATAGTCATTTTTTTTGTGAAATAGAGATAGAGTGGATATATACTAAGACCAATTAAAAAAGGCAGGGTAAATGAAAGAAATTCACCAACAAGTATAGACATCTTAAATCCTAATTATTAAAAATTAATTTTAGCGAACTCAAACAAACCTAATTCTAATCGGAATATGTAAATATGAAAACTATGGCATTCGGAGCAAAAGAGAAAATTTTAAATTATTACCAAAATCATGAGAAAAACATAGATATTGCTTTTTTTTTAGGAGGTGTTTTAGTAGATTTATTGACACTTTCTGACATTGACAACATTTATGCCATTATTCAGCAGGCAGTTTATTTAGCGATTATAGCAGGGATACTTTTTTATGATGTGAAGTCTCAGTTAAATCAAAATGCTCTGCCTAATAATGGTGAAAAAATAATAGTAAAAGAGGGAATTATTGAAAGAATTTGGCCCTATAGATTTTTAGTGATCCATTTTTTACTAGGAAGTTTACTTAGTATTTATTCGATTTTTTATGTTATAAGTTCTTCTTTTTTTACATCTGCCATTTTTATTTTCATTTTAGTTGCACTCATGTTTATCAATGAATTCAAATGGATTAAAGGTGAAAAATTTAATATTAGATTTTTGTTATTTGTTATTTGTTTGTTGTCTTTTTTCCTTATGCTAACCCCGATTATTTTTGGCTATGTTGGTTTAGTTCCATTTTTACTTTCCCTTACAATTGTGACATTATTAATTTTTTGGAAAACTAGCACCTTAAGAAAAATGGGTTTGTCTTCTAAACTTGTTTTTAGAGATTGGGCGCTTCCAGGTCATGGTACTATTATTCTTTTTTTAATTTTTTATTTTCTTGGTTGGATTCCTCCAGTGCCACTTGCTGCAAATAATATGGGCATCTATCATAACATTACAAAAAATGAAAATACTTACCACCTTTTTCATGAAAAACCATTTTGGAAGTTTTGGGAAACAGGTGATCAAACCTTTCTTGCAGTGCCAGGAGATAAAATTTATTTTTTTGCACAAATATTTTCCCCAGGGTCATTTAGCGATGTTGTCAATCTTCACTGGTACTTTAAGGATTTAAAAAGGGGTTGGGTTAGTACCGATTTAATCCCTATGAAGATTTTAGGTGGAAGAAAAGGAGGCTATAGGGGATTTTCCACAAAGCAAAATTATCAGGAAGGCAAGTGGCGCATTAGTTTGGAGACTCTTGATAAGAGAGAAATTGGACGAATTTATTTCAACGTAAAAAAAAGTGATTTAAATGTTATTACCCCTGAGGAACCAAGAAAGTTTAGCGAAGTTCTTTTGTAGGAATTAAAATTTTGAGAATAAAATTGTGACTTTCAATTGAGAATTTTTGATAAGATTAAAAGATGACTCAGCAAAAAAAAATTTTAATTTTGGGAGGATCTTCTGTTATTGGATCAAATTTAATTCATTATTTATATGACAAATACAGAATATTTACTACCTATAATCAGACGGTTCTAAGACTTCCTGAAGTTGTTTCCCTGCCCCTTGATCTATTAAACAGAGAGTCAGTGGAAAAATTTATTCATGTGATTAAACCTGATATTGTTATTTACGCGGCAAATAGATGGGGATTAACCTACTGCCAAGAAAATGTAAAATTAAGCGATACATTAAATAATGGAATACCTGTTGCCCTCTCATATATTTGTGAACGTCGAAAAATGAAGCTCATTTATCTTTCCAGCTGTTTTGTTTTTTCAGGAGAAACAGGCAGATATAAAGAACGTGATAATCCAAGACCAATCAATGTAATGGCAAATTCATTTGTTTCTGCAGAATATTCAATTCAGAAAAATTCAACAAATTATCTGGTTTTACGTATTCCACCATTAATTGGCAGGAGTCTTTCCTCTAAAAAAAATTCTTTGCTTGAATTTGTGGAAAATCGATTATTTTTAAGAAAAAATATATCTCTAGATGATCGCCTTATTACTGGTTATTTAGTTGCACCATTACTTGGAAAAATTCTTCATATATGCATTGAAAATGATATTAAAAATAGAATTTTACATGTGAGCTCTCCTGATTTTATGACCAGACTTAGCTTAGGGAAAGAAATTGCAAAGCGATTAGACTATCCTTTGGAATCACTTTCTGGAAGAAATCAAGAAATTCCCGTTGATGAATCCAAGGCACAGTTTATTAAAACAAAATATAATTTTTCACTGGAGTCATTTGCTGCAGCGGAAGTGTTGGGTAATAAAATACCTAATATTTCAGAACAACTAGACAATTTTTATCAGTTATTATGATATTGTAATAGGTATAGTTTTAGATTGACTTCTATTCTAGTTAAGAAACAATTAAAGAATGAACCATTTATCATTTAATGATTTTCAAACCTTACAAAAAAAGACACATACTGAAACAGCAATTCCAAGTTGGATTGAAAAACTTGTTGAAGAAGAAAGCAAATTTCAACGTCAAGGAATTATTCATTTAGATAATGCTGAAGATATTGTGAAATCTTTAGATGAATCTTCAATTGAAATGATGAATCGATTGAAATCTTCCTTTGATTCATTCGCTAGGACATTTAATCAATTATTAGAAAGTGAAGAAAAAATTAAAGAAATAAAGATATTTAAAATTTCTAATACAGTGAATGACTTTATGCTTTATCGCAATTCATTAAAACTTGTTTTTTTGAGAAGGGCCGCTGATTTAATTCAAATTTCTCTTATTCCCAGTTCCTTGAATGGCTCGGGATCACTCAATATTCAACAGCAAAGCATTGATCCAGTTATTGATTCAATGGTGGAGTTAAAGGCCATAATGGAACATTTTGAAACAATTAATTGGACCTATAGAGGGCGCTCATTTTCTGAGGAGCAACTCTGTAAATACTTCTTTACACAGTTTGTCCGAACTTCAGTTTAATAAAAATAATTTAATAAAGCCTGTTTAATGAATGATGTTAATTGAGTCTGTTAATTGAATCTATTATTAGTTTTTTATTAAAATATTTTAGCCTAAAAAAAGTCCGATCAAAGGCTTTAGGTTTCGCGCCCGAGTTTTACAAGTGGGCGCAATTATTAGTCACTTTAGGCTTCCCGTTTATCTGCTTTGTTTCCAAAACAGTCAGGCGTGCACACCATGACCAGGGATGGCTCCCGAAAAAAAAATTGTAGGGCGAAACAACATTGCTTCGACCGGACAATTTCATATTATCACCATTTTGTAAGATTATCTTTAGAAATTATTATCTAACTATTTTTCCATCTTGCTAATAAAATAGAGATATGAATTCAAAGGCTTTTAGACAAAACTCTGGACAAACAACTGTTGAATATATTTTGCTCCTTGCTCTAATGATGGGTATTGTGACTCTAGTATGGGCCCAGGTCTCTCTTTTTATAACGGGATCCTATGGAGAACTTTCTCATTATTTGTCTCAACATTTGAGTACGGGAAGTTGTGCCAGAGACTGTTATTTTGGAAATTATGTAAATGGATATAGGCCGTGAATAAATTTTTAATTAGTAATAGAAGCACGGGAATAAATTCATTTGGTCAAACCACCATAGAATATATTTTACTCTTAAGTGTCGTTATGGTGATTATCCTAACGGTAATGAATAACCCTTTGGTCCAAAGATTTACTGCAAAGGGAAATTTTATAAAAGAAATAACTATTCTAATGCAATTTTCCTATCGACATTCAAGAAGTGGAAATACAAATGAAAAGTATCCTCCGGATTATAGTAAGCCTGACCATGTTTCCTATAGCCAAAATAATGGAGAGTCTAGGTTTTTTGGGCCGGCATCATCCTATCCAGACAATTAGTACATAATTAATTAGGTTGTAATATAATAATATAATAATATAATAATATAATAATATAATAATATAATAATATAATTAAAAAAATATGATCAAAATAAAATGTAAAAAATTTCACATAAAATCAAATGGCCAATCAACTATCGAATTTATATTTAGTTTTAGTTTTTTATTATTTTTCTTTTTGTTTTTTATTACCACTGCAACTAATATTGGCGTTGGCTATTTAGTACACTATGCAACTTTTAAAGCTTCAAGGACCTATTTAAGCTACGACAATGGAGGCGATCGATTTGCTGTTCTTGCTGCTGCTGAAGATGAAGGTCGAAAGGTTTTTGATCAATTTAATTTAAAAGCCTACGGAATTAAAGATGGATCCCTATCATTTAATAATCCATCAGATGATGATTTTATTTATGAATATGTGGGAGCTTATTATTATTTTCGTCCACCCTTTGCCAGACTTGGCACCTTTCAATTTGATCTCGAAACTCATTTTTTAAGTGAATCATTTCTTGGCAAGGAACCATCAGTAGGTGAATGTGAATGTCGCGTTCAAGAGGCTCTTGGGTTTAATTGTGAAGGAGAAGCAAATGCAGACATCACGCTTTATGACAACGGATGCTGAGAAAGGGCAAGCCATTATAGAGATGATTGTTTTTTTTCCTTTAATGGTTATTTTTTTTATTTTCTTATTATCAATTTCTAATGCAATTAATGGTGGAATTAATCAGCAAAAAGTAACGCGAGGTTATTTTTATGCAAGATTAAAAAACCAAAGTCTTTTTCCCTTAAGGGATACAAATGATCCAGCACTTCAAGCTGCAAGATTTACAAATATTGGTATGAGTTTTATTGGATACAGAGAAAGATTTAGGGCCGGCACTTCTGATCTTCCTGAAATGCCCTGCTATAAATCAAAAGTTCCTTTTTTTAAACCAGTGGAAGTTGCCTGTGATGAGTATAAAGGTGAAGTCACTGCCTATATTCGCATTTCAACAATCTATGGACTTTGCGGAACTAATTATACAAATCGAGGAGCCTTTGGATTTCAAAGAGGTCCAGTTAGTTCGCCATTAGAAATAACCACGATGGATAGTTGTACGATTAAAACAAATTAGATTCATTACAATCCTTCAACATTATAACTAAACTATTGTTTTTAGATCAATTGATGTAAATTGATCTCTAACATCAGTGAAATAGGTTTTAAAATCAGCTGGTAAATTTCCATTATTAAATATTTTTGCAATCCATGACCAAAATTCAGTTGTTCGATATCTTTGAAATCCTGAATTATGAACAACTCCATGTGGATCATTGGGTAAATGGGCACTACCGATTGTTTCCATTTCTAATCCAGAATAGTATGGGGCGTGGAAGTGGTTTTTCTTAAAATAATCACCTTTACTTGTTAATACCTCTTTTATGTTAGCACAGCGGTGTAGATGATCATAGGCTGCTCCACTTGTAGAATGCATGATAAAACTATTCATTAAATTTCCGTAATCATTTTTTTGAGCTTCTTCAAAAGTTATTCTATGAAGAACGCTCAATGCATAATCCATGGCCAGATGTCCCTCTTGATATATTGCAGCAACATCCATTCCTGGATAATTAAAACGTCCCACATTTTCAGAAGCATGTGATAACACATGGTGATTTAATCCTGGAAGAATGAATGAACTTAAAAATTGGCTAGCTTGAGGCATGTTATTTTTTAAAAATACTCCTAGATCAGTAATAATTCCTTGATAACTTAATGGATCATTATTTTGAAATCCTTTAAACATGGGAGTGCTGCAATTAGTGGGATAGACAACAATTACTCCGTAATGAAGTGCATTACAGGACATGGCCTTGAGCATAATCTTCGAAGCATTAAAAGCATTTTGAAAATTATCAGTTCCTGAATTTGCAGTCACATTTCCACAGTTTGGCGAACCGCCTCCACCACCGCCTCCACCAGTTAATTGATCTCTTAGAGTTGTAATTAAATCTTCATAGTTATTTAAGACACCTCTATCGGTATTATTGACGCTTGATTTTATTCCTGTACTAATCGTGATTAATTCTCCGTAGAGTTTTTTGAGAGCATCTCTTCTATTCGCATTCATTGATGCTGGTGGAGGATTTGGATTACCTCCCCCTCCTTGATTTAGTCCAAGAGAAGTAATGAGTCCATGAAAAGTGGATTCAGGAGGAGTAGGATCACTTCCTAGGCCAGTAGTAACACATCTTCCTTCTCCACCAAAGGGTGATTCCAAAGTATTTGATTCATGATTAAAAGCAATAACTTTTTTTCCCATTCTTAATTTTAAATAGGTATCAAAAGAATAGTGATCAAATCTATGATGACCATTGAGTGCGGCAACAGTTAGTATTTGGTGATTTTCACAGGACCTTGGTTCTCTATCAATTCCCTGCCAACAGCGTGATGCAATATTGTGCTGACTTCCCACATTTTGAATAATAAGTGAATCAAGTGCAGCATTTCCTAGACCTGAATGCCCAAGGGTTAATTTTGAAATATTGTTATCAATAATTTTTCCGCTTGGTTCTGTAAAATATGTTTTTTTTAAACTATTGGGAGTTACTAGCTGACAGACTCCTTCACCATAGACGTAGGTAATCATTTTTGGTCCATCAGTTAATTGAGCATAGGCTGCATCTGGTAGAAAGGAACTTAATACTGGAAAATAAATTTGAGTAGAAGCACTCAGAAGAAGTGATTGCTCCAAAAATTCTCGTCTTGTTTTTTTATTTTTAATAAAAGTCATAAAAATTTTCCTAAAAACATTATAAAATTATAATATTTACCATTAGTGTTATGGAGCAAGTTGATTTCTTTTTAGCGCTTCTGGTGAAGTGAGCATGTTAAAAAGTAATATTTTTATTGTGACATTATTTTGCGCTCCATATTTAAGAGGCAATTTTTGGATAAAACAAGCATTCTGAGTTTTGGAAGTAGAAGCAATAACTCCAGTAAAATAGGATTTTCCTATACAGCTGGTATAATTTTTAAGATTTGAAATAATTTCACCAAGCTCTAATGAGTCCTTGAATTCATGTCCATAAATAGCTCCGGCCGTATCAATTGGAAATCCTCCTGTATCATGAGTCCTCGTTTTTCCAGCATAATCCTTATCACTTAAGGCAAATCCAAGTGCATTAATATTTCCTTCCAAGTGACAGGATGCGCAGCTTCCGCCTGCAGTGCCACTCTCAAATTGCTGCCGAAAACTTTTAGATTTATCTACATTGATGTGAGTATTATCAGGAATACTTGCTCCAAATTCATGACATACAAATAATTGATTTACATAGTTTCCACGCCTTGGCGCCATTGGCTCCTGTGTGGAAGCAATACTTCTTGCAGTCATTGAAAGAAAGGTTGGATGATTCCATACGCCAGCAGCAGCAGGTAAAGATTCCTTTGACCAAACATCATCACTAGGCGCATTTCCAGAAAGACCTGAATAATTTAAAACTTTATTATTAACAAAATACTCTTGAAACTTAAGCATCTCTTTAATGCTTGTATCCTGCTTATAGAAATCCTGCATGGTTCTTTCTAAACTTTCCCATAGAGCAGCTTGTGTTGCTTCAGGGATACCATAATTTGTTAACTGAGATTTATAAAAAGTGAAACGAAAAATTCCTTTAAGTATTATATTAAAACCTCTGGAAAAAAAGAGAGAATTTTCTAACATGCCATTAACAATTGTTTTAAGAGTAGCGGTTTTATCTGAAGAATTATCCATTTCATTTATGACTTGTAAGTCAGGAACAGTTTTGTAGAGACTATAATAGGCCCTTTTAAGTGCAAGTTCTGGTGTTAGAGAATTTGTATTAGTTGAATCAAATTGAAAAAGGAACTTTGGATTAAGAACTAAATATCTTAGATAAATTCTCAATAATTCTTTTTTGTCCGAAAATAATGAATTGTATTCTTGTAATATGCTGTTTAATTTTTCAAAATCACTATTAGTATAGACGCCATAAAAAGCAGACTTTATTTGCATTTTACCGTCTATTCCAAGGCAATTTAAAATATCGTTAGAATTTTTACAGGCGAAATTTTGGTTTACGATTTCAATTCCTGAAATTGATTCTCCTTCAAAAATGACTTTTTCAATATCACTAATTAAATCTTGATAGGGGTTAAACCAGGAAGCTCTAAAAATCGAAAGTTCAACTCCATCGCGTCCAGCAAGTATCATTGGAGGAAGTCTTGAATTTAAATTTGATACTTTCACTCCAAGTAAATCAATTAATGAATAATAGACAAAATTATTATCAATTAGATTAATATCAGTTGTTATCCCACTATATTGGCAATCAGAATCTGCTGCAATTTTGCCAATTAAATTGAGATTAAGTTTTTTTGAAACACCCTTAACATTAATTTCTAGTACGTCATTAAAATTTCCAATTTGATTTGAAGGAAGTGAAATTGTAAATTTTGTAGTTGATAAGGGAGGGATGGGCGATTTAAAATTACTAAAATCTAATTGAAATTTGCTGTTAGAGTTTAATATGGGAGTCGCTTCAAGATTTTTATCTTTTGATGTGTTTGTAATTTCTAAGCTGACTTTATATTCTAAAAAACCTTGGTAGTTAGTTATAAAATTAATATTTCCCTGATCAGGTAAGCTAACACCATTTTTTTTAACCACCATTGATAATTCATCTTGTAGAGCAAGTCCTTCGATGTATTTTTTTATTTTAGCAAGATCACTCGCGCTAACTGTTGAGCCAATGGGCATATTTGAATTAGCACCAGAAACTCCTGATCCTTTTATTCGCGCAAAAACCATTGAATTACTGGGACTTCCCACCTGTAGATAGGGACTAGATTTCCATTTTTCTTCTGTACTTAAAATTTCAAAATTTCCTGGAGCATTAAGCTTATTATTATGGCATTGAATGCAGCGGGTTTCTACGATGGAATAAAAGGTATTAAAATCTACTCCCCCAACAATTGGGGGATCATTTTTATCGTCTGCCTTATCACCACCACCGATACTTGAACCTGAAGTTGATCCATCTTTTCCATCTAGAATTTTAAGACCTGATGAGGAATCAAAAGAGATACCGCAGGAACTAATCATTAAAAATATAATTGATAGAAAAATAAATTTAATAAATTTTATATTTTTTAAATGAAATTTCATAATACTAAATCTCAATAGAATATATAATTAAAAATTAATATAATTTAATTATAGTTATCTTTTCGTTAGAGATAATAATTACTTTATTATTGTGCTTTAAGTTTATGAATTAATAATGAAGGAATGATGGTTTTAATTTGTACTAAAATTAACAAAAGAAGGAAAAACGCCCATTTTTTTTGGCAAGGTTACATTTAGTTCTTCTATATTAGGGACTGTATTAAGTAACCATTTTACTTAAAAACATTTAGGAAAATTTTATGATTAAAAATCTATTTTTTTATTTTCTATATTATTTCTTCTTGGGAGTACCATATCATTTGAACAAACTAAGATTAAGAATCAAATTGGATGTGCAAAGTATTTAAGTATGATAATTGAAAATACCAAGCTTCATGGTTATGTTATGAAGCAATTAGAAACTGTCAACGATTATAGTAATACTGAATAATGAGATGAATGTTTTAAAAGATGGAATAATGGATATTGAAAAAATCATGAATCAGCAGAAAGTTGATTTAATTCAATATTGTTTAACAAATTAAATTAAAATCTCTGGGTATTATAGTTTTATTTTATGGGGAGTCGGCAATATTTGCCGCCCCATAAAAATTCATAAAGATTCTCCCTGAAAAAGCTAGAATGATAATGGGGGATCCCATGAATTCACGAGCATTTTCATTAAGCCTTGTCATTGCCCTAGTAGCTGTTTTTATGAGCTATTCATATATAGATAGTGTCGAGAAAGAACATCTTGAAAAGTATGGTCATCCTCAACCAGTGGTTGTCGCACAAATTGATATTAAAGAATTAGAATTAATTGATGATACAAAAGTTAAAATTGAAACTTATCCAAAAAAATTTTTAATGCCTGGTCATCTTAAAAGAATTGAAGAAGTTTATAACACCATTGCTACTGTTCCAATTAAGGCCGGTGAACAAATCACTGCTCCAAGAGTGACTCAACCCGGAGCTCGAACGGGACTTGCACAACAAATTTCTGTAGGAAAACGAGCTTATTCTTTAAATATTACTGCGGGTCAGGCCGTGGGAAAATTAATTAAACCAGGTGATCGTGTTGATATCATGGCACTCATTGCCTATGCTCCTGGGCAACTCGAAAAAATGAAAGTTAAAACGGTATTACAAGACGTTTTAATTTTATCAACTGGATATAATATTACTAACGCACTTCCTGCAGTTGTCCTTCAGCGCGATGAAGAAATTCGCAAGATGAATTTAAATACCTATACTGATTATAATACTGTGACAGTAGAACTTTCCCCAATGGAAGTTCAAAAAATGATTTATCTCATTAATGCCGGTTCAAAAATTCATTTAAGTCTAAGAAATAATGATGACAAAACAATAGAAGGACTAACTTCAACTGAAATTTATGATGTTTTAGGTGAAGATGCCGCTGAAGCAAAAGATTATTATCAAAAGAAAAGTTCCCCTGAAAGAAATAGGGCAAATATTTAATGAAAAATTATATTTTTGTTATATTATTTTTTTTTAATAGTTTGATTGCCTATTCTCAAGATGTGTCTCCAACTCCAGATCCTTCGCCAACTTCAATACCTGATGCATCTACTGCAATTTCAAATCCACCGGCAACAACACCAATCACAAGTACTGGTAGTGAAAAAAAATTAGTAACTGAAGAAATTTCTTTACCAGTTGGAATTGATAAGGTGTTGCAACTAGAATTTAATTTTAGTGGGCAAATGAGTCTTGGAGATACATCACTACTTCGAGTGGAACCAGATTTAAGAAAAAAAAGAATTACTTTTATCGGACTAAAACCTGGAACAACATCAGTTACAGTACGCGATGCCGTTGGCGACGAAAAAATCCGCTACTTGATTACAGTAACTAGTGATGATCTTTCTAAAACAGTTGGAGAACTTCGCGATCTTATTGGAGATGTTGAAGGAATTGAAATTGGTATTCGTGGTGGAAAAGTTTTTGTAGGCGGACAAATTGTTGTTCCTAATGATATTAAAAAAGTTGCAGCAGTCCTAGAGTCATTTTCTGGAACAAGTATTTTAAGACTCATTGAAATGTCTCCTCAAACTCAGCTTCTCATAGCTAAGGAAATGCAGGAAGAATTACAAAGAAGTGGTTTTAAAACCGTCACAGTTAAAGTTGTCAATAAAGCATTCTGGGTCGATGGAACAGTTAGTAGTAATGATGAAGCAAAAGTAGTTCAAGATATTACGAAAGCATTTTTACCAGAAAAAATTGAAGCAATTTCATCAAGCTCAATTTCTGCTGCCTACCCTCCCGATCGAAATGCCATTAACTTTTTTTTAACGATTGATCAAAAACAGCAACAGGAAGATCAACAAAAAGAGCCCATTCCAAAACTCATAAAAATTAGTGCCCAATTTGTCGAATTACGAAAAGATTATGGAAAAGTTTTCGGATTTAAGTGGGCACCACTCA